>Ga0214542_1009773_pt1 | contig 14582 bp, 19 predicted proteins | sample CNSS1metaG_FD_160096 | JGI IMG/M metagenome (GOLD analysis project Ga0214542, IMG submission 160096) | Root nodule microbial communities from cowpea collected in UCLA plant growth center, Los Angeles, California, USA - CNSS1 | ecosystem: Host-associated > Plants > Roots > Nodule | place: USA...
CAAAGCATGAGTTCCGAACCCGCGGTGCGCGTCGAAGACAAGCTGTATTACAACCGCTATCTTGTCGACGTCGGAAACCCTCACGTCAAGGTCCGTGCGCACACAACGCCATCGCCGCAGCTACTTTCACTTTTGAAAGTCTGCCCCGCGCGGTGCTATGAGCTCAACGACGGCGGCCAGGTCGAGGTAGCGGTTGACGGCTGCATCGAGTGCGGTACCTGTCGCGTTATCGCTGAGCCGACCGGCGACATCCAATGGAGCCATCCGCGCGGCGGGTATGGTGTGCTGTTCAAGTTTGGGTGATGGTGAACGAAAGGCCGTCGGGCGACCGAGGCGAGGCGTGGGAACTCATCCTATCCGTGGCGCATTGCGTGTCATCTGCGGGACGGCGGGAATTCGACCACGACGCTCTTAATGAGGACGCCGCGCAACATGACTTGCCGACGTGACCCGCCGTGCAGCTCGTGCGGGAGCCGCAAAGGCCTCGTTGTGGTGCCACTGCGTGGCGCCCCAACTGCGTCGATCGAATGGCAGAGTAGAGATCAGCCTCTCGCCTGAGCGGGGGCGGACCCAGCGGCCTCGATAGCGACCGCCACTGACTGCGTGATCGCAGCAAAACGCACAGCGGTGTGTATCGCTCTGGAATCAACGCCCGCGGCCCTCAGTGTCTTCTCATGGGCATCAATGCAGACACCGCAACCATTTATGACGGAGACAGCAAGCGACCACAGCTCGAAATCTGTCTTGTCCACCCCGTGATTGCCGATCACGTCCATACGTAGCCGTGGCGGCATCGTCTTGTATTCCGGGTCGGAAACGAGGTGAGCGAAGCGGTAGTAGACGTTGTTCATTGCCTCCACAGTGGCGGCGGCTTTCGCTGCGGCGATCTCTACAGAGGTCATCACGGCGGACGCCGCGCATTCCAGCGCGGCCACCAGGGCTGCATTGCGGGTGGCAGCCGCACTCGCCAGCAGCAGCCCGTATTTTCTCTGCAGCGAAAACGTCTCGTCGGTCACCACGGAGATCAAGTTAAGCCGGACATCCTTCGCGAAATCGGGAATCCTTATTTGTTCGATCCACGACATGCTGCCTCAAGCAACTTTCAAGGTTTCGCCGCCGATTTCGCGGTTGCAGGGACAGAGCTCGCCGGTTTGCAGCGCGTCCAGAACGCGGAGCGTGTCCTTAGGACTGCGCCCCACACTGAGATTGGTCGCGTAAACGTGCTGGATCGTGTTTTGGGGGTCAACAATGAAGGTGCAACGATAGGCGACCCCTTCGGGTGAACGCACGCCAAGACCATCGACGAGCGTTCCCTTTGTATCGGCAAACTGCCAGATTGGTAGATTGTGCAGGTCGACATGCGAACGCCGCCATGCAAGCTTGCAGAACTCGTTGTCAGTCGAACCACCCAGTACAACCGCATCCCGTTCAGCGAATTCTTTGGAAAGCCGGGCAAATTCCGCGATCTCTGTCGGGCAGACGAATGTAAAGTCCTTGGGGTAAAAGAAGATAATCTTCCATTTTTCCGGAAAGCTCGTTTCGGTCAGCGTCTCAAATGCACTCTGCCCTTCTTCTTCCTGCGCATGAAAACCGGGCTTCACGCCTGTGATGTCGAATGGCGGCAACTGACTTCCAATTCCGAGCATGCTGTCCTCACAAACTTGCTTTTGTAGATCGTGACCTCACTGGTGGAGCAAACTATATGCCACCCGTTCTTAGGTCTGGAATGGGCGCAACAAGACCAGCCCAGCGGCTTGGGTCCGGGCATGTTCGCGCGCTTGGTGCCTCGATCAGCACTAAGCTGACGGTCATCTGGAGCACCAATGCTCTTACAAGGCGTTGGGGCCAACCTGCAAAACACCGCCATACCCCAGCAGAGGAATGGCTACGATTGCGGTGCCTTTGAGCTCGACGGAACGCGCGCGCTGGTCAGGCGGGTGGCGGGAAGACGACAGACCTGAACCGTAGCAGTCTCGTCATCGACCGGCACGGCACCGCAAAGCCGGCTACGGGCTTGATGTCGGCTTGCGCTGTTTAGCGGGCGCAGCTGGTCGAACTGGGACGTCTCGCCATTGAAGGTCCACAATCGGCACGTTCGTAAGACATCAAGGTGGCGCAGGAGCGGACGCTAGAGCTAAGGCGGCTTCCGGAGATGGCGAAGATTCTGATGGACGATTGCGGAGCCGACGTGCTCGGCAGCCCCACTGTCGCGTTCAGGTCGTCCGGTATCGTTGTAACCAAACACCGCAGCTCGGGTTGGGCCCGGCTGCGCGCCACGATCAAGGCAGCAGCCTGCCAAGTCCGCGGTGAGGCTCGCCCGTCGGCATCTCCCGCACGCTTCGCAATAAGGTCGATCTCCTCGCGATCAGCAAATTCGCCAAAGAACGAGAAACAGCTGGCCGGGCCGACGGCTGCGGCCTCGGCAAGCCCATTTATACCAAGACTAAAGGGCACCTGCTGCCGAGTGGTTGCGAAATCGAGATCTTTTCTCCCCTCGCAACATCGATTGCGAGTATAATGTGCGTGCCCATTTGCTGGCCTCGAGTGTCGCTGCACCTGTCGCCGATGCGTACGCATTGGTGCCCGACATCCTGAGCCACATCGGCCAGTAGCCTATTCGTCTTTTGGAAGGTAGAGAACTGCCCGGAACATTATTCGGATCGATCTCATGTAGATTATCGATCACGGCCGGGATCTTGTTGGTGTTTTTCTCGCATCGGGCATAGCTGTCGAAGATGCTCCTGCGAATGTGGTAGGCGTTGCAAGCAACCGCTCGGCAGCCCGAGCGGAGCGGCGCGCGCGACCTCCGCGAATACTTGCGCTCCATTGCTAAGCCGTAGCGCATCAAAGGAGCGGCGTGTGACGCGCGCCAAAAGCGGCACGCCAGATCGGCCGGCTTCAAGGGTCAGAACCAAGGTGACCTCAGCCTCGCCGTGCGGCAGAGAGGCTTTTATGCGTGCTGGAAAAACATTGAGGATAGAGCTTGCGCGCCGAGCTTCGCGCGCAATGCTGACGTCGTCGGCAGCGATGCGCAGCCGCAGCTGCGCGCCCGGTGTAAGCGGCACTCCAGGTATCAGAAAGCGCACAGCTTTGAGGCGGAGCATGATCAGCCCATAGCGCCCATCATACCCGCCGACCGTAGTATCAAGACAGACTGCCGCTTCGCCCCGCCTGGCAAGCGCCGCATCGCTCTGAATGACATTGAGCGGACCGGCCGTAGTTACGGCGCCATCCTTCATCATGACGAGATAATCGGCAAAACGCTCGATATCAGCGATGTCATGGCCGAAGTAAATCATCGGCAATGGAAGCGTTTGCCGCATGCGCTCGAGAAAGGGCAGGATCTCGCATTTGGCGGAGCGGTCGAGCCCAATGAGTGGATCGTCCAGCAAGAGTAGCCGAGGCTGGCCCAACAGCGCACGGCCAAGGGCGAGTCGCTGTCGCTCCGCTCCGGAAAGATCTGATGGCAAACGCTCGAGCAGTGGCGCCAAGGCGAGCAATTCGACCACACCATCAAAATCGATCAGTGTCTGTTCCGATTTGGACGCGTTGTATAAAAGGGTGTGTCGTACAGACAAATGAGAAGAGAGAATCGGTAGGCGAAATACATATGCGACGTGACGAAGATGAGTCGGTCGAAACGTAGTCTCATCCTGCCAAATCTCCCCATCAATCGCACAGAATCCATTCGGCAGGCGCTGGACGCCAGCGATGCAGCGCGCGAGTGTAGTTTTGCCGCACCCGGGCGGACCAAGAATCGCTGTGACGCCTTTGGCTGGTACGCTGAATTGCGTATCTAGCAAAATGCTTCCGAGAGAACCGTTGAAGGCAACTTCGATATAGCCCTTTTTGGCTTCTCTGATGAACCTTAGCATGTGCTGTATCTTCTCAGCTAAGTCAGGAGGCCAATGGCTGCAGTGGAGCTGATCGCCATGCTTCCGACGATCCACTCGACCCCGCGGCAGCACGGGCTTTTCTGCTCGCGTGAGGGCCTAGGGTAGGGGGCGGACTGCAGATTGGTATCAAGACCGGAGTCTTGTTGAGCAGCTTCGCGCCGCTAGGATTGTGGCAATCGGACGTTGCTCGCTGCACTTGCCATTGAGAGATAAGCGCCCTTCCAGCAGCGCAAGGTTGTCAGTCTGCTTGGCGGGCCGAGCGCATGTTCGAATAGCGCGGCTTGAGAGGCTTGGCGGTAAAGCTGTCCGATCACGCCAGAGCCGAATACTGGCTCGGGGCCAGAACTCGGCATTACGGATCCCACAGCTTCGCGAGCCGATTCGAAGTTTGCGTCCGTCGCCACAATGGTGGCCTTTGCACTCTCAGGCGCGAGTAGCATCAACGCTAGATCGATCATGATGAATCGAATTAACTTCATTGGAATCCTGGCTCCGCCGCGACCGCTTCCTTCGCGGCAGCTTGATCCTTACCCAGCAATCGGCGTGCCGTTTTAAGGAATACCTGGCCGGCTAGTGGCAAGGGAGGCTTTGCATCGGTCTCCACCCTGCGTCCTAAATCGCCGCATTGTAGGACCTTGGACGTTCGCGTCGCCAACCGCACATGCAGGAGCTATGACATGGCACCTGAGGGTGAAACCATGCCTCTCGCATTGGAGATGGTGCTTCGGCGAATGTGCGGCCGTAAAACGCGTCAGTGATACACAAGTCGCTGCCTCCGGCTGGCGCACCTTCCGATCTGCGCGAAGGAGAAGGTTGGCAGCCTCTCTTCGAAAAACGCGCTGATATGAGATGATATGCGCTGTCCGCGCGCTCAAAGTGCTTGAACCGCCCGTAACGTCAGGATGTAGGCATTGCGAAGCAAAACGCCATATTGGGAGCCCACATCGGCACACAAGCGCTAAACGGCCGATCTCTGTTTGATCCCGGTCCTCGCAATGCGTGTTGCGCCTAGCGGGACGATGATTCGGGGCGCCGTTATCATTGCGGCGCCCGGAACAGTGAGCCAGTGGCCGCCGAAGCGCTCGAATCCGGTAAGCAGATCAGCCTCGCGGGGCAAAGAAAAACAGTTGAGAGGTTTGGTGAATCAAGAGCGACGAATGGGCTGGACTTGCAATGCGCATCGCTATTCGGCCGTCCTCGCTGCGATCGCGATCGCAGCGACGTGGTGCACAGGATATGCTCGCGCGCGAGATCGTCGGGCCGATGAAGTCTTGGTGTGGTGCAAACCAGACGTGATCCGCTTCTGTGACCGCTTTACAGGCCGTAACGATGCTGATGTGGCCATGTTTTGTCTTACGGAAAACTTCAAAAGCTTACGCCGCGAATGCCGACGCATGATGCCTACCGCCGCCGCGGACAGAAACGACCGGTCGAGACAATCTCTCAACAGGCGTCCGGTAGGCCTTCATCGAGAGTGAGGCACGGCAGTTGCGAACTCGAACGATAGTGAGGTGTTCAGCCTGACGGGGCCCGGGGTTTGACCAGCTTGGTGGCTGCAAGTTGATCGGACTGAAGGATCAGCCTGCCGCGCGCAGCTCAACTATCTGAGGACTGATCCGTGGATCGATTGGCAGCAGTTGCGCTTCAAACAGCGCTGCAGCCATACGGCGACTTCGAGGCTTACGTGACGTTGCTATGGGTTCGCTGTAACGGGTCCGAACGACAACTGCGTAAGCTGAGGAGGGAATGGCCTGACATATGCAGGAATTCCGTACTGCTCGCCGGTCTATACCGCTGTGGTCGGCGACTAGGTGTGTTTGGGCAGGTAGGCTAAGCGGTAGTGATAGGCAGACGATTCGCCGGAATATTTGCGTTGGAGGTTTGTTTCATTGCAGTTTCCCTTAGATTCTCAGCTTGGAACTACCTTGGGCTGGACTGCCGGGCTCAAGGTAACAGAGTGAGCTAGGAAAACCTCTTTTGTTAGCCGCTGATCGACTTCTCGAGGCAACCGCTTGATGCCATTGCGGCGTTCTCGATGGGCGCTTCAGAGGAGTCGCTTCGCCCGATCGTGGTGCTCTTGAACGAATACACTTTAGAGCTCAGGGCTAAAGGGAAGGCCGTCGACACGAGTCGTTCAAAGGCAGAAAGCTGTTCATGCAGACGCTTCTCCACGAGCTCCCGCTCCGCGCCAGGCAGTCCAGTGCCAAGTAATCGACGGCAGCGCCAGATTTCGTTTCGCAACCATCTGATCTCACTTAATGTATCATCAATAGAAGTCATCACAGATATTCGTCCCCGGAGTATTAAGCATGGCGATCGTCTGAGCGGCCGTTGCTTGGCTCCGCATTTCTGCCGAATAGTTCAGCCGAGGACTTACGACTTTCCGCCCGTTCGTCCCCGGAGGCGGCGAGCAAGATGTGTGCAACTCTTACCAATCAATATCACCCGACACCGCACGTGTGACAACAAATCGCGGCAGAGTTTCGCGGTTTCACGGCGCCCGGATCGTGTGTCGTGCACAATTTCAGCGCTCCACAAGCTTGGTTGGCCGACGAGCAGTTAAGTAGATCCGGCCTGCTATAGGCATTCACAATCACTTATTCGATAACTAATCTATGGGCGAGGTGGACCTTACCAACAACATGGGATAGCCATGAGAACGATTGTGAGGAAGGCAAACCAGCCTGACTGCGATCCACGGCACGCGCCAGCCAATCAAAGAAGCGGACGCGGTTGCGATCGTGGTAATACAACCCGAAATGTCGATGGACGCAGTGTCGAGCCAATTGAGCATTCCACAGACGGTCATTGACATCGACATCCGCTGTGCACGCCTCAGAGGAGCGAGTGAATAGCTCGAATCCCGCGCTGCGCCAGGTTGTAGCGTTGTTGATGCGTAAAAGATAAAAGGCCCGCTTGGCAGGCGTTGACGTCCCATCGCAAGTGGACATCACGATGACGACCTGTTGATTTCCAGTTTTCCCGCCTGCGGGGGCGATGGCCAGGAAAGCCATTTCGATGTCGGCACGGGGCGCCTGACCAGCCATCATCAAGTACGATGCGGGCAATAGAATGTGTCTACCCAGCCTAGCCGCGCCTTTTCCAAGGAAAACGCTGGGTGAACGCCAGCGCGCGAGCGGCACGAGCGCTGCGGTGAGAGCTTGGTATGTCCTTTCGAACCAGCCTCACGAGGGCGCTAGGCGAAAGCGATCGCGCCAGCAACGTCGTTGAGTTCTCAACAGCGGTGGTCACGCGCGATAAGCAACTGCGCAATGTGGTCGCCAAAACGCCCGCGAGATCAAAGGCGCGGTCGTGCATCAGGTGCGCGGCAAATTCGACCTAAAGCTATGAGCGCCTCCCGAAGGAAGACCGCGTCGATCGGCCTAGCCCCTCACAAAGTCAAGGCTGTGACCGCTTCTTTCGAGGACGGGCTGTCTGGATCAGCCATTGGCGAATGAGCTGCCGTCAACTGCCCCTCGCGCTGTCTGTGCGGAGGATCGTAAGGATGGAGATCCAAGCGAACAGTCGTATACCGCAATTCATGCGTTCGCGTTGCGGACGTCATTGAAGTCAGCGGTCAACCACCACTCATAGGCCGGACGAATAGATGGTGATCAGAGCGAACTTTCAAGTGGCCCTTGTGCAACGTAGGCTATCGACATCCGTTCCCCGCCGACGATCGGACCTTCGCTGCGTCACACTCGAATCCAGATCGCGAAACAGGCTGTAATTCCGTCGGATCCATTGATGCAGCTCGGTGGACCAGTCCTTCTCGTTGCGCAGATATCCAGTGAAGGAAAAGCTAAGCCGGTCTATATATCGTTTGAGGAACAGCGGAAGTGCGGGAATCCGAATCACCCGCTCGTGATCCATCGCTTCCGGTAATTCGCCGCGCAGCACGAATTCATTGTGGACGGTGACCAGCGACGCCGGCGGAATTCGCCGCCGCAGCATTTCATAACCGCGAAAGGAGATGCGGTCTGCGCCCGCGACGAAGAGGATGATAGGGGCGACATAGCAGCGCGCCGTCTCCTTCATGAAGCCTATCTCCTCGCACATCTTGAAGAATTCGTCGAAGGCGTGAAAGCCGAGGTCAATTACCTTGGGTACCCGATCGTGGATGATCAGAGGGTCCATCAGCTGCATCTTGCCGTAAGTGTCGATCACATCCGCGGTCTCCGTGATGTTGGGGAGGTAGTCGAGCAATGACGGCTCTTTCAAGTTCACATCGAACGATAGCGTTGCGCCGTTTTTCAGCAGCAAGAACTCGCTCATAGCCCGAGCGATGAGGGTTTTACCGACCTGCGGGCTAGGAGAGCAGATGATGTAGATTGGGGTCGCTAACATAGCCAGCAGATCAATTTCGTTCCGTACGTAGGCCCGACCGGAGCTCGCCGGATATGACGCTACTTTTCGCCGGCCCGGGTAGCGGACTTGGCCCCCGCCAATTCCGTCAAGTTGATGCGATCGAATTCGCTCCAGACATTTGCCAGCCAGTGCCGGACATAGCCGCGCAGCACGAAGGAGTTGTGCGCGGGTTCATCGTTCCGTCCCTTGTTTGCCACGAAGTCTATGAATGGGACGGATGCGACTTCCACCTGCTCATAGGCCATCTCGTTGAGCTTCGGTATGGTCAGCTCAGTCGCATGTTTGATGCGGTGAAAATAGGAATTATAAGTCGCTTGATCCCACTGGAAGAATTGAGTGTCGTTGATGAAGTTCTTGACGAGGTAGTACTTTGCGCCGCTCATGAAAGTCGCGGTTTCCGCGATCTCGTCTAGCGAAGCGATGGATGATCCCAGGATGTGGAACACGGCAAATGTGATCTGGCCAGACCGTGCCGAGTCCAGAAAGCCGATGTCGCGCAAGGAAGCTAACGCAGAAGACAGTAGTCCTGCTCGAGCATCGATGACAGTGACGGATAGCCCTGAGTTCAAGGTATCGAAGATCTTCATCTGGTCCGCCGTCGTGGTCATGTCGACGATCTCAGTGATCTCGGGATAAAAGCGCTTCAGCGTTCCGCGGGGCGACTCTGTGTCGAATGCGCGTGTTTGCACGTTGTTGACGCTGAAGTAGTCCAGTAGCGTTCGTGATACGGTCGTCTTGCCGACTCCTCCCTTGTCCGCGCCGACCACAATTACAACTGGCTTCACCATAGAAACATCTCCTGAGACACTCGCTATTGCCGCGCGCAAAGTGCGCAATCGGCGCGTCTCTGCTTTGGGCGCGATCATGGCAGAAAGAAGGGGCAATGAACCTTCGATGCTGGAGCTCTGCAACTGATAAACGTTTTCAACATTAAGCGAGTGACGTGGTCCGATGATGCAGGCCTGAGAATGGAAGTAATCACTTGTATTGGTGATCTACGTGAGGTTTGTGGGCAGCTGGAATGCGCGGGCCAAGAATCAACTGTCCGCCTGTGGTGATCGTTGTGATGCCATAGGTTATCTATGGATGCCGTCGCTGCCGCTATCTACTTTTCATGAAGCGACGGAAACTAACGTAGCGTCAGATTGCGAAGCTCGATGAAAGCGCAAGTCAAGGCGATGCGACGCGGTGCGGCTATGGCTTGGCAGACCACAAAGCCCTGCTGGATTAGATGGTCGTCTCTTCGGCCGAGAGCGTAGCGGCTGGTTAATTCCTGAAAGATGACCCTGAACGACCGAGCTCTCACTCTCACTCTGGTGATGAATGTCGGGATATGCGAAGGCTGAAGCGCGTTGGTGACGCAATAGCAACCATGCATCGCTCTGCGGCGAGATTATCGGGCAACGGAGAACAAGATCGAAGCCGGAGCGGGGCGCCGGCGGACGGCGCAGCATCGGTGGGGAAGCGATATCGGACGTCCGAAAGAAGCGCGCGTCTGGTGGCCGGCACGGCGATCTTTGTCTTGGACACAGAGTTCGCCGAGCGACGTCCTATGGATCGAGAAGGACTTAGTGGAATGAACGATAGCCATGGCGGGTGCGTACTCTCGTTGGCCGTTTACTTGAAGCGGCAGACAGTGTACGCACCGGTTTTAAAGCGCCCACTTTGGCTAACCTGAAGATTCAACCCGGATTGTCGCCTTGTTTAAACTCGTTTGCGCAAAAAGCGGCTTCGAGCGGCCGCATGGTAGCTGCCTAACGACGGAATAGCTCGACGAGCTAAAGGCGGGTGCTAGATGCACTCTGCGCGCAAGAGCGATGCGCTTGCTAAGCGGCCGGCGCTGCTAGAAAGTTTAATTGCGCGGCGTTGTCGGCCCGGCGTCTAGCTGATCGGCGCCTGGCGGGGGTGTGGTCCCCGATGGCATGGTGGTGCGCTGCGCGGCGTCCTTCGAGGAGCGGCCGACGATAACGGTGAGCAGACCCTCGCCCCACAGCCGCTGCGCTGCTCTCTTGGCGTCTTCCAGCGTCACCGCATCGACCACGGCATTCTGCTTTTCGAAATAGTCGATGGGCAGCTTGTCAAGCTGATTCTGCAGTAGCGTTCGCGCAAGCTTTGATGATGTGTTGAGAGCCACCTGTTGCGAGCCCTTCAGGTAGGACTTTGCGTCATCGAGTTCCTGCTGAGTAGGTCCTTTCTCGGCGATATGGCGGACCTGCTTCTCGATTTCTTCGACCGTTTCGCCGGCACGATTGGCGCAGGTCCCGCTGCTGCCGAGAAACATGGCTGAATGGTCCAACCAGACAAGGTGCTCACGGACGAAATAGGCCAGTCCGCGCTTCTCGCGGACTTCGCGGAACAGGCGGGACGTAAGGCCGGCGTCGCCGAGGATGTGGTTGACGATATAGGCGGCCATGAAATCCGGCTCGCTCCGACGGACGGCTGGACCCCCAAAAGTCACAACTGTCTGCGGCACATCGCACCGAATGAAGACCCGTTGCGGCGGCTTTGCTGCGATGACTTCGGCAACCGGCATCGCTTCTGCGTTGCTCGGCAGGCTGCCAAAGGTCTTGTCGAGCAGCTTGCAGACGACCGCTGGATCGACGTCGCCGACAACAGCGATTTTGAGCGTGTCTTTTGCGATCACGCGTCGGACATAACCCTTGAGATCCGCGACCTCGATCTTCGGCACGCTTTCCAGCGAGCCTTCGGCTGGGCGAGCATAAGGATGATCCCCAAACGCGACTTCGAGGAACTTGCGATGAGCCAGAGACGAAGGATCGGTCGAGGCGTGCCGAAGGCGCGCAAGTACACTAGCACGGGTCCGTTCGACGTCGGCCGAGTCGAAACGCGGCGAGGTTAGCGCCGTTCGTAAAAGCTCGAAGGCCTCGTCCGCGTTGTCGTGGAGCGTGCGCAAGGCACCGCGGAAGTGATCAGGGGTCACATGAAAACCCAACTCAATGGCACGACGGTCTAGCCGCTGATGAAAGGTCTTGAAGTCAAAGTCGCCGGAACCTTCCTTGAGCAGGCCAGACACCATGTGACCGACGCCAGGTTTTTGAGCGGGGTCCTGAGTCGCGCCGCCGGTGAAGGCATATTCCATCGTGATCAATGGGACGGTAGAATCCTGCACGAACCAGGCTTCTATACCGCAAGACGAAACTAGGCGCTTGATCCTGGGTCGGCCAAGTGACCCCGCGGCGGCAACCGAATTTGGCGAAGCGAGCATAGCGAGGGAGAGCGACGCTCCGCCGAGAAGGATCGGATAAATCACTAGGGCTTCTCCCAGTGTTGTGGAGTAGACTCTTTGATGAGATAGCCGGTCACCGCTCGTTTCTTGTCGAGCCATTTCCGCACGGCCTCGTGCACCTGCTGTGCACCGACAGCGCGGATGTCGTCCGGCCAGCGTTCAATATCCTCGATGCACAGCCCCGTCGTCAGGCCGCGGCCATACCGGTGCGCGAGCATTTCCCGACTGTCCTGGGCGTAGGTGACTTGCGCAATCAGCCGCGCCTTCGCCCGCTGCAGATCTTCGGTGCTCACGGGATTACGGGCAATGTCGGCGATTACCTCGTCGATGGAGTGCTCGATCAGGCTGAGGTGGACGCCAGGTTTTGGTATGGCGGAAATCTCGAATCGCGAGGGGTCGAGTGCGGCAGATTGGTAGCTCGCTCTGGCAGTGACCGCGAGCTGCTTTTCGACGACAAGCGAGAGATGGAGATATGAGTTGACACCGCCGCCCATCAACTGCTCGAGCACCTCAAGCGCCGGACCCTCCCCCGCGGCCGCGGTGCGAGCCGGCGGTACGAGATAATAGCGGTGCAGGGCTGGCTGCTCGACGCGGGAATCGGCCAACGTCACTCTGCGCTGCGCGGCCGGCGTCGGCTCCTGCGGCCGCAGGCGTTGCAGGGGAATCGAGGGTTGCGCGGGGATGCCGCCAAAAGTCTCCTTCACCAGCGAGGGCATTTCCTTGGTGGTTACGTCGCCAGCGACAATCAGGATCGCGTTGTTGGGTGCATAGAAGCGCTTGTAGAAGGTAAGCGCGTCCTCGCGGGTAAGCTTTTCGATTTCCTGGCGCCATCCAATAATGGGGTGGCCGTAGGGGTGGTTGAGGTAAAGCGCCGCCCTCATCTGCTCAGCAAGCCGGGCACCTGGTTGGTTGGCGACGCGCATATTGAATTCCTCCAGCACGACGTCGCGCTCGGACAGCACATCCTCGTCGTTGAGAATGAGACCAGTCATGCGGTCGGCTTCAAATTCCATCATCTTGCCGAGGTGCTCGCGAGGCACGTGCTGGAAGTAGCTGGTGAAGTCGAATCCGGTAAAGGCGTTCTGATAGCCGCCGGCGCGCAGCACGGCCTTGCGGAACTCATCCGCCGGATGTTTGGATGTGCCCTTGAACATCAGGTGTTCGAGGAAATGCGCAAGCCCCGATTTGCCAGGCGGTTCGTCCGCGGAACCGACCTTATACCAAATCATCTGAGTCACGACGGGTGTGCGATGATCCGGGATCACGACGACCTGCAGGCCGTTCTGGAGCGTGAAGCTTGCTGGTCGATCTGATTTGACCGTGCCGGCAGAGACGCTAGCCTCGTCAGGAAGGTATAAGCCAGTGCCATTCTCAGTTGTGCGCTCGACCGCCGGGGCGGTGCGCGTCGTCGACTCCGAGGCTTCAGCGGCGGTGCCTGCCGCCTTGCCGGTGACCGAAAGCCGGTTCTTCATGGCATCGCCTTTCGTTCCATAGTGGTCATTATGGTAGAAAATCCGACATGGCGGGGAGCCGCGCCTCGTCTTGGCAAACAGTGGAGCAAAAACCGGACCAATCGCCGGACTCGCGTACGCAACGGCACAGAACAACGTTGCGCACAACGCGTCAGGAGAACTTCGCGTCCAATGGAGACTTCAGGTCAATCGAGCGCGATATGACGTCGGCACAACACCCGGCAGGCTCGCCATCACACATCTCGCTCTAGAAGATGAGTAGCTTGACAATATTTCTCATGGCCGCGAGCTGGGAGTCGGCGAGCAGCTCCTTGGAGTACACTGCGCCGAAGTAGTCCAGGACGAAGGTGCCAGAATAGCGTAGATTATCGGTCGAGCGGATTAGGTTATCCAGTGCGAGCCTGACCTCACCAAAGTCGATCTGGCCAATCGCTCTTCATGTGGTGCGTGTACGCTCTACATAAAGTCATAGTCATCATCATACGGATCGTTCGCGGGCTTTGCCACACTTTCGGTACACTTGGCATTGCTGCTATTGTCTTCAGTCGCGGCAAGATACAAAGGCGGTTTACCCGCTCGCTGCCATTTGCCTTCTTTGTTCTTCCATTTGTCCTCGTGCTTGGTGGGATCGAGCACCATCATCGAGTCACTTACCTCAAGAAAGCCCAACGCTGCTGCGCGGGCTTTCGCTTCCGGATTGGAAGAGTGGGAGAGAACGAGCGGTTCGTTACCGTCGATCTGGAGCTGATGTTCAAGCAAGATATCGCCCGCGTTATCGACGAGCGGATGGGTAACCCGGAAAGCTGTCGTTGAGGTGATTTGATCTCGCCCAGGAAATTGTTTGCGCCAATCATTGTTGCCCTTGAACAGCTCGCTCATGCGACCTCCGGGTTCCGTTCTGAGAAGCCCGACGCTCTTATTCCCGAGCTGATAGCTGAAAAATCGCGCTTTCTCCGAAATAGACTTGGTGCCGAAGCGAAACGCAGTGTCCGCTGTGCGTTGAGCCTTTTGGGACACCCAGCGAGAGTATCGCTGCGGATTAGCAGCAATATCCTCTATGTCTGCTCCATAAAAGTCCACCAGCTTCCTCTCGAATGAAGATCTTGAGATTTCAACGACCGGCGGCTCTTCAACCATCGCGTATGGCGGAACTGCCGGCGAACTTGCATCAGGAGAGGAGATCGATGGCGCCAAATTCAGAGTAGAGAATACATCCGAGAACCTTTGGCGATCCGTGTAGGAGGAAGAGTCATCGGTCGCGCTCGTTCTCATTTCATCGAGCTCGGAAGCACGTTCGCTACTAGATAGATTGACGGTGTGCTGAAACATAACACTTTCCATTTGTATCGACGGGGGCTGCGCCGGTTGAGGTTCCGCGTTCATAGTAAGCCGAGCTGTCGGCAAGCTGAGCATCACTTCGCTATTCCGCCCCGCTCTTTATCGCCACGCTATCTTGAACGAGCCAATGCGTTCCGGCCGCCCGCCTGCGGTGCTGGGCTGGCATCGCCGGCCTCCGTCTTGCGTTCAAGGGCGAGGGACAGTCCGAAATTGTTGCGCAGCATCGGGTTTGCGGGTTCCGCTGCGAGAGCTTGGCGGTAT
>Ga0214542_1009784_pt1 | contig 14572 bp, 5 predicted proteins | sample CNSS1metaG_FD_160096 | JGI IMG/M metagenome (GOLD analysis project Ga0214542, IMG submission 160096) | Root nodule microbial communities from cowpea collected in UCLA plant growth center, Los Angeles, California, USA - CNSS1 | ecosystem: Host-associated > Plants > Roots > Nodule | place: USA...
TATAAGTGAGTGAAATTTGTAACTAAGTTGAAGTTAATAAGTACATGATATTATAATTTCATGATCTAACCATTTTAATTCATTGATAGCTTCCGATGAGAAATCATAGACACTTCAATTGTGTTACCGTTACTCACCATGAATGAGTTCAATATCTGTTATCGTTTGAAGATAAAATTTGGTCTTAGAAATAAGAGAGGAGAAATAAGTAACATTGATTTTGTGATTATTATTGACAGAGAGAAATCTGAATGCGTGTACAAATGGCAGGCATGCAAAAGGGTAAGATTAATCGTTTCAAGGCTTCTGCAATGCAATCACAGATTCGAGTTTTAAATGTTTAGGAGCGTTACAAACAAAGTTTGTTGTAATTTGATGAGAAAAAAATGAGTATTTTATATAATCATACATTCTGACATGTTTGAGTTAGTATTGGCAATAACTTTGTAATAACATTTTACAGCTGTAAATAATTTCAATTTAAAGGAATATTATTTCTTGGACAAGTTGGTTCCTGGTGCACTATAAATATATGCAGTGCAATATGAGGAACCAACGATGGTTTGTATATATCAAGTGTAGATTCATGAATGGCTTTGGTGAGATCACTTTCTCTTCTTTTTTCCTCCCAAAAACCCTTTCTTTCTTTTCTTTGCAAATTCAGTCGTTCATATATATTTTGCAAACAGGTAAGAACAGAAGCATTACACTATCTTATTTCGAATGCATCAAAAATCAACGGACGATGTTGTTAATCAAAAACACTATGTCATCTTTCACAGCAGAGACATTACAATTCATAAGGTTAGTACATAAATATGCTGCTGAGATTTATCTGTGTTTTAAGATCTATCAAAAGTATTAAAAAAATTATGAATGTTATTAGAAATGCTATTATTTTAATTAATAGAAATTTTACACCACAAAATTGACACCTGGTGCCTTTCAGGTTAAAATTGTTGAGTGTAAAATTATTAAAGGATTGTAATTGCAAATTTTTTTGTCTAATGTTATCAATTTGTCGTTTTTTTTTTCTTCATAATTTCATTCAAGAAAACGAGAGAAAGAGAAAGACTATGAATCTGTAACTTTTTATGATAGCTGGCTGAATGAAATTTCAGAAATCAGAGAAATTTTCTGAAGTAAGAAAATTACTACTGGACACACTTTTCGTTTAAAGTTTCGTTCCGCCTTTTAATTTATTTTTAATGAACACCAAGGCATGTCTTTGGTCTTAATAATTTATATATGCTGCTGCTCTGACGTAGTATGATAAATGGCAATTAACCTTTTTGCTCTGCATTATGCAGAAGGGTAAAAGTAGCATGACATTGAAATAAATGCACAAAAAGAAAAGAAAAACTTTCTTTGATTCATAAAACTTTAAAATGTGTGCCATGAATTTACTGGTACAACGTATATTCGAACATGCATTTACTTTACTCTCGAAAACTTCACTCTCGAAAACTTCCATAAGTTACAAAACACGAGACTATGGTAAATTGCGATATTACTGTATTAAGTATTAAGTAAAATTCCAGCTAAAAAATATGTAATAGATAAAAGATAAATATCATATCGGATGAAAGGATGGGTCAGACTTGAACATTGTTTTTGTTTACAAAGAATGCACAAACACATTCTATCAAGTTGTTTTTCTCTATAAAAAAGTGATTAGTGTTCAAGATTATTATTTTTATACACTTATTTTTCAAGATAGATATTTTTTAAATAATTATTTCTCAAACCAATTATTTGTTTAATTATTTTCTTAAAATTCTTCCTTCTTCCTTTATTTTTAAATAAAAAAACAAAACAAAAATATTAAAGCCATCTCAAAATTCAATTCCTCACAACTTGAAATTCGATTGGTTTTTCAATTGATCTGCGTCGATCGGTGTTCAGAATTTGATTCTCTCTGAAACTGAAATTTTAGACGTGGAAATAATTGATACAATATAATCTCACTTTTTAAAGAAAAAAACAACTTGATAGAATGATAATGTGTTTGTGCATTCTCTGTAAACAAAAACAACGTTCAAGACCCATCCTTTCATCTGGAAATGATATTTATCTTTATCTTTCACATCTTTCTTAGCTGGAATTTTACGTAATACAGTAATTGATGCATGAATATAGAGAAATAAAATATTTATGATATTTAAGAGATTTTGATTGGTAGAACGTTGAATCCTTGTACATATGGCAAACATGCAGATTGCAGAGGTAAGAAGTTTTTATGAATGCTCCTCTTCGGCTTCTGCTGCATAATGCAGAGCAGAAGTCATGGGTGGATTCATAAGGATACACCAAAAACGTTAATTGGCAGCATCATCGGTGGATTCCTTAATTACACTGTCTCAGATCAAACACATGCATTGGTAGTGACAGTCACCGAATTTCAATGCAGACTGCATTATTTGAAACGACAAAAAACTTGACGAAAAGTTCGGCCAATGTAGTTCACTTACTTCTAGATGCTTTAATTGTTAGCTTTATATTTTCCGAAAATTTCTCTGGTTTTTTCTCAACAAACTTCGTTCGTTGAACCACCTATGTTATAACAGTGATATCGCAATTTACCATAGTCTCGTGTTTTGTAACTTATGAAAGTTTTCGTGAGTAAAGTAAATGCATGTTTGAATATACGTTGTATCAGTAAATTCATGGCACACATTTCAAAGTTTTATGAGTCAAAGAAAGTTTTTCTTTTCTTTTCTCACCATGCATTATTTTCAAGGTCATGCTCCTTTTACCCTTGTGCATAATGCAGAGCAAAAACGTTAATTGGCATTTCTCATACTATGTCAGAGCAGCACCATATATACCTGAAAATTTTTACAGACCAAAGACATGCATTGCTGTTCATTAAAAACAAATTAAAAGGAGGAACGAAACTTTAAACGAAAACTGTGTCCAGTAGTAATTTTCTTCCTTCAGAAAATTTCTCTGATTTCTGAACAAATTTCATTCAGCCAGCTATCTTAAAAAGTTACAGATTCATAGTCTTTCTCTCTTTTAATTGAGATAAATTATGAAAAAAAAACGACAAATTCATAATGAGACTATCTTAAGCCAGTGTAATTCACTTCCTTCTGACAGATGCTTTAATTCTTGGCTTTTTATTTTCAGAAATTTTCTCCTAAAGCAGTAATAACGCAATTTACCGAAGTCTTGGGTTTTGTAACTTACTTCACCATCTGAATGCTACATTAATGTGTTCACGTTAATCTATTTAACATTTTAAACCACTTGCATGTTGAAATGAAACTTTGATTACCAAAGTAAATGGATATTTGTGTACATTAATGCGTTCATGGTAATCTGTTTCACATTTTAAACTACTTGCATGTTGAAATGGAACTTTTCGTGAGTAAAGTAAATGCATATTTGAATACAGGTTGTATCAGTAAATTCATTGGATCGTAATATACAAAAAATACTCAGAATGTGATTGTGTGATTATACAAAAAATACTCATTTTTTCACATCTAATTACAACAAACTTTGTTTCTAACGCTCCTAAACATTTAAAACTCAAATCTGTGATTGATCCTGGTCGCTCTGATACATCTGGAATTTGTGATTGATCCTGGTCCCTCTGATACACCTGTGTTGCATTGCAGAAGCCTTGGAACGATGAATCTAACCCTTTTGCATGCAATCAGATTTCTGTGATGTTAAATCATATTCTCTCTTCTTTTTTTCTGTGGTAAAAGTTTCTTTGTTTTTTCTTGAGGATTTTCTTTGGTACACTGGAATCATTTGCAAAACAATAATTCTTTGAAACCAGAAAAGGACAAATTTACTTTTTAATTATTTCCAGAGAAAGGCAGAGAATGCATCTCAGACAGCCATGCATTGGTACTTTGCATGCCAATTTTGTTTTATCAGACCAGAAGAACGCAGAAAACAGTGTTCAGAGTAATATTTAATTATTTAATTTACAATTTTCTTGCTATTGTTATAAATACAGAAAATGAATTTGTTATTCAAGTGGGAGTGCACGGTACACTTCACCTCATCGTTATTCAAGTTCTAAAACCACAAAAATGAATTTGTTACATGCTTTTCTTTTGTTTTCTATATCCGAATGCAGATCATGAAAAAAAAAAACAAAAAAACACGTAGGATATTGCTTTCGAAATATCATATAACATGACTTTGGATGAGAATGAACAACAAGAAATAATATTCTCTTAAATTCAAATTATTTAAAGCCAAAATATTATTACAAGTTATCTGCTAACAGTAAAAATAAAAAATACATCCTCAAAAATGTCAAAATTTTATGATATGATTACAATTTTTTTAATTTAAATCACGAATATAATTTAAACCACATCAAATTTCTCAACACACTTGCAAGAACAAAATTTGTCTGTAATATTGTACTATAATATTTAATTATTATTAGTAGAGTTTATTGATAATTAAATATATAACAAACAGTAATTTTTTTAAAAAATTTCATTTAACTAATTAAATTAATTATTTCTGTGACTGTACATTGTGTTGTATGATCTAAAACACATGTAGATCTCAGCAGTATTTATGTGTTGCAGTAGATTTGTATATGCTAACCTCGTCATGTTGTAATGTTTTTTCCTGTGAAAGATGAAATCATTTATTTGATTAGCAACACATGAGTGAGAGAAAACATATGTTTGCAGAACTAAAAAGAATAAATTATAGACAAGAAGTGTTACATAAACAAAAATCAAGAGTGAAATGGTTGGAGGCAGGTGATTTAAATACCAAATTTTTTCATAGGATGATTAAATGGAGAAGGATGAAAAATATGATAAAGGGCGTTAAAATCAAAAATCAGTGGTGTGAGGAACCAAGGAAAGTCAAAGAAAACATTAAAAATTTCTTTGAAAAAAGATTTACGGAGAAATCGGATATTAAAGTTAGGTTAGATAATGTACAATTCACAAGTATTAATAGGGAGGATAACGTCTCATTAACAAGTAGATTTTCAGAAAATGAGATCAAGGAGGCAATATGGGATTGTGATAGTAGCAAAAGCCCCGGACCTGATGGTTTCAATTTCAATTTTATCAAACAATTCTGGGACACTATAAAATTGGACATAATAAGGGCTGTGAATAGTTTTCATAGTTGTGGGAAGTTGGCTAAAGGGAGTAATGCTTCATTTATTACTTTAATACCAAAGACAGAGGACCCACAAGGTTTGGAGGAATATAGGCCTATATCTCTGGTAGGAAGCGTCTACAAGATAATATCCAAAATTATATAAAAAAGAATGCAAAAAGTCTTACATAAGATAAATGACCAAAAACAATCTGCATTCATAGAGGGCAGAGGCCTATTGGATAGTGTGGTGCTAGTTAATGAAGTCATAGATGAAGTTAGGAGAATAAAGGGTAAGTGCACCATTATAAAGGTTGATTTTGAGAAAGCATACGATTCAGTCAATTGGGAATTCCTTTTATACATGATGGCTAGATTGGGTTTTTGTGATAAATGGATAAAATGGATAAGGGGTTGTTTAGAATCATCAACCATTTCAGTTTTAGTCAATGGTAGCCCAACAGAGCAATTTTCCCCTACAAAAGGCCTTAGGCAGGGGGATCCACTAGCTCCTTTTTTATTCCTCATAGTTGTTGAAGGGTTAGCAGGAGTAGTTAGACAAGCTGAGTATAAAGGTTTATTAGAAGGAATAAAGGTGGGTAAGAAGCAAATACCGATTAACATGCTACAATTTGCGGATGATACAATATTTGTTTGCTCACCTAAACCCCAAAACATAGTGGTCATAAAAAGTATTCTTAGATGTTTTGAAATAGCTTCTAGACTAAAAGTTAATTTTCATAAGAGGAAGTATTGGTATGCAAAATAGAATGATTGAAAGATTCTCTATAATGCTGAATTGTACGACTATGAATATACCTTTTCTATACCTAGGTATAAAGGTAGGGGCAAATCATAGAAAAAAAGTTTTTTGGAATGATATGATAATAAATATAAGAAAGAGGTTGTCTAAATGGAAAGGAAGACATCTATCTTTTGCAGGAAGGGTAATGTTAATAAAATCTGTAATTTCTACCATTCCTTTGTATTACTTATCTATTTTCAAAATGCCTGTTAGTGTGGGGAAAATTATTAGAAAATTACAAAGGGAGTTCCTCTGGGGATGGGGCCATGAAGGTAGGAAGATTGCATGGGTTAGGTGGGAACATATATGTAGAACTAAGGAAGATGGTGGGTTGGGAGTAAAGGACTTGGACAAGTTCAACATAGCCTTGCTAGGAAAATGGAAATGGAGACTAGGTAAGGAAGAACCTGGACTTTGGAAAGATATTGTGCTATCCAAATATGAGTCTTGGAGAAAATTAGACGATAAAAAAGTTTGTAGTCATGACTCATGGTGGTGGAGAGATATTAGGAAAATATGTGGGGGAGGGTGTAAGGAAAATTGGTTTGATAAAAATATAAGATGGAATAGAGGGATAGGTAATAAAATCAATTTTTGGGATGATTTATGGCTAGGTGAAATCCCCCTAAAGGATAAGTATCTGAGGTTATATACAAATTCAATCTTAAAGAAAGCAAAGTTAGGGGATGCCGGATATTGGAATGGAGAAAATTGGGTGTGGAACTTACAATGGAGAAGAGAGTGGTTCGAATGGGAGAAGGATACAGTGGCAAACCTCATGAGGGAGGTGGAGGGCACTACATTACTTAGAGATAGAGAGGATGAGAGAATATGGAATGATGACGAAACAAAGGTGTATACAGTGAACTCTGCATATAAGAAATTAAATAAGAGTAATGGAACACAACAAGAGAATTTGTTCGAACTCTTTTGGAAAATGAAAGCATTACCATCAGCCCAATACTTTGCATGGAGGGTTATAATTAATAGAGTGGCCACATATGATAACCTACAAAATAGGGGTGTTGAGGTAGGCAGCAAAGTTTGTGTCATGTGTCACTGTTGCGATGAAACTGTCACACATTTATTCTTTAGTTGTAGGATAGCTGCACGTTTATGGAAAATGTGTGATTCATGGTTAGGACTCTACTCAGTACATCATAATTCTGTTGAGATTCATTTTCTCCAATTCAAACACCTAGGATTAAGTAAAAGTTGCAATATTGTTTGGAGATGTATGTGGGTGGCAACAATTTGGAGTATTTGGAACAAAAGGAATAATATCATTTTTAGGAATGTAAAAGTAGATGTTGAGGAAATGTTTTCTTTGGCACAAGTTAAAACATGGGCCTGGATCACAAATAAGTACCCAAGAGCATCTTTTTCGTATTCGGACTGGTGCTTATGCCCAACCACGTGTCTAAATCATTGCGACTCTAATCATAACATCTAAAACTCCATTGATCTCTTATGCATGTTTTGAAAAGTGTAATGAGTAAGTTGTCACCATTATGTGTCTTTATGTGTTTTGTTTTTGCATGATGTTGTGATTTTTTGTTGTGGGATTCTTGGCTGTGGTTTTTTTCATGGTTGTAGGATTATGTGGACGATCCATTGAAGACCACAAAATCTACAATGAAAAGAATTGAGACTATGTTTGATTCAAGTATGCACGGAGGACTCTTTGAATAGATGTTTTTGGCATTATTATAGAAAAGGAACTATAATGTAAAACTTAGTCTTCAATGAGATTGTTGTCATGATAATGTTTTTTTTTTGCAGCATCATTTAGAGAAGGAATGGTATATTGTTGCCATTTGTCTTTCTTTTTGTATATATTACGTTATGTATGGGTTGGGACAACCAAATTGTCTCTATTCAATATAATTTTTTGTGCTGATTAAAAAAAAAAAGAAAAGCAACAGCTCTTGATTTTTGATGCATTGAAATAACATCTTTGCATGCATTTGTTGGATCTCTTCTTACCTGTTTGCAAAAAATAACATGGATTAGAAGATCGAATAATATGAAATATTATTTGTGAATAAGATCTTTCTGCCACAGTTTTCTTGCTGTATAAACTAACATAATGTCTAATAGTTTTTAAGTATTAAATTTCTGAGATAGATAAGCTATTTTACTTTCTTTAATGAGATGAATAAATATATAGTAATATATATACAGGTTGCTAAAAATAAACATAATGCTTACTATTAAATGAAAAAAAAAAATCTTAAGTGACTGTATATATATGTAAAAATATATTCAGAATATACAAGTACATAAACTTAGATCCACAGTTTGAAGCAAGGTTTTCAGACATATACCAGTAACCCACTATGACATAATATATTAATATAGATTAACGTGTTTCATGTGGTTATAATTTAACAAATTGTCTTGAAAGAAATAAGAACAGGTAATTATTCTGAGGAAAAAAAGAAGAAGGAAAGAGTATAGATAACATTAAAGAAAAAAAATGAAAATATAATATTTTAACTTCTTTACACACAATAATTTGAGATAAAATATGGAACCTATTATGTGAAACGTACGATTTCAGACACGAGCTTTCGGCGGCTGTTAGTGAAAAACCAACACGGCAAGTGCACCAGTCACACATAACAAGTAATAAGTTTTTTATCGTTCTCTCACAAGGGATTTGTGCAACACATGACAACTCTTGCAATTCACGACTCAATTAGACACAAAGTTCACAAACATACTAAGAAACTCTTTTTGTATTTTATGAAACAGTTGGTGTGCAACAAGAAATTAACATAGTGTATTTACAATTTGTCAAGATTAGACTTCAACCATTTCATTCTCATGCATTCTAAATTATCCCAATTTCATATTGATGTTAAAATCAATTCACAAGAATACTCAAATCCTATTCCTAGAGCCTTTGAGCCTATGATCACTCATCAAGTTTCAATTCCTTGAATCCTCAACAAGTGTAATCATGCATTAGTTTCAAGAATCTAAGATTACTAATGAACCAAGTTCTATTCCTAGATATAAGCATCCATTAGGTATTTAATTTCAAACATAGATTCTAAAGATGTTTCCAAAACCTCAAGAACCACAAACAAGTCATGGGTGATTAAACCACAACAAGCATTAAGCATGAAAATCAAATACTAACATGAATTGGAAAAGCATATAAATTAACAACACAATTTTACACAAGAATTCAATATTTTACATTTTTTTTATCGGCAAAAATAAATAAATTAAATTAATGAGATAATTGGGTTACCTCAACCCGTATACACATTACAAAAAGAAAATAAAAAGTTTTAAGGTTTTCTCTCCCATACTAGATCTACTGTGCATAAACCTGACTTTCTCAAATAACACAAAGGTTAAGAACATTGCATGTCCATACATACAAAGCAAATACTAGGCCCTACTACAAAAACATGAAAAAAAGATTGAACATAAAATTCTCATGCGCTTTTGATCCCATACTACTAGTGATTTCTTTCATGTATCAACCAATAGATGCTTCATTCATGCTTGTTTCCTTAAAATTGCTACCTAACAGCTATGTTCCAGTACCCCTGTAAGCTACAACATGCTTATTACACAACCTGTAACCAAACTGCAAACAAATCCACAATACCTCCGTTTGAATTGAACCTACATGCACAAGTATGTGAGCCCAAACTTACTTGATTAAAGTATATCATAACTTGAATAACAGGTGAGCAAGTTTTAGCCTAGACAAGGAGATCTAGAAGACATATTGTTAGAATAGTTTACAAAATAGAAATTGATCTCCATGGTGGAGAACCTAGGGTTTTACAAAATTGAAGAATAGGGAAGAAATTGGAACCATAAAGTAGAAACAATCCCTCTCCCAAGGTTCTTGAATACTGCTTCATGCTCTAATTGCTCCTCCCATTCGCATCTCCGCCTCCAATTTTTTAGCCCATCATCCTCTCCAACCTAAAAGGGGTAAAACCTCCATGGATGAAGAAGGAGACTCAAGAAGGAGAAGGGAGAGTTTTCCAACACCCTTAATAGCCTCCAAGAGTGTCTGTCAAGCACCCAAGGTGTTTCTATTCGTGAAAAATGAGGAATCCCCTAATACTCTCGTAGAAACATGATTAAATAACCATATCCGCGTATTGGGGTCGATATTCTCGCCCAACGGCTTCATTCTTGCCCAGCGAGGCCTAAAATTGATGTTTTCAGACATGTAATTCGCTAGGCGAGCGATATTTTCGCCCAGTAACTCAAATACTACAGTTCTGTTCTGTCATTTTCGCCCAGCGAGCCACCAGCTCGCTCAGTGAGTGACCCTGGCGCCCAATGGTCGCTTTTTGGCCTTCCAAGGGTGGTCCAAGGCAGTATATACATATATGTGAGTCCTTTCTCCATGTTTGTAGTGCTGGACTTGATCTCGGTGCCCCTCGACATGATTATTTGTGTAAAAGTCAATCTTTCCTGTCTAATCATGCTTGCTTGAGTTTCAGCTTGTTTTCCTCCACCAAAATTGCTTTATATTGTTTTATTTCACACACTCATAATAGATATTAGAAGTAAAAAAGTATAAAACAACTAAAATACGGAACAATGCAAAAACAACATAAACTAGAGAATTAAACCAGATAAAAATTATGTAGGAATTGATTTTATTCACAAAACTTAACATCAATAAAAGGTAGAAAACATCGTTATCAGCCGCGCAGAGCATGTGAATGAAAAAGGAAGTGCGAGGATAAGTGTGAGTTTTTAGGGTTTTATGTTAAGATTTATATAGCCGAACCTAAGGCCAACTTGCTCAATTATTATGTGGTTGTAAACTTTCTATCATTATTTAACTATCATACTTCTGTAGAGCATGCATCATAAAATTAGTATAAAATAAACAATAAAATTTCTCAATAAAAAAATTATCAATTTAGCCAAATAAATGTTTCTTTTCCACTATCCAGAAAATCATGTTCTACACTGCGTTCAATTACAATGTGCGTTTACGATGCTTTCTTGGTTTCTTTCCCACTATCCAGAAAAAGATTAATTAGGTTTTGTGCTTTCTTGGCATTTGGGATTCCCATCCACCAAGAAATAATTGCATTAAAACAGTTAAAAAGTAAAATAAAAGTTTTTGATAAAAATAAAAACAAAGAAATAACAGTGGTATATATTTTAAGTTAATTTCCTTTAAATTCAAATTATTTACAGCTGTTTGTATTTTTTAACTTATATTTTTTACACAGCATAAACATTGCATGGCTGCCATTTGTATCCAAAAACCATGAATCAGTTTCTGTCATTCACGTTAGGAAAGGACAATTCATTTTTGTTAATTATTTCAAAAAGACAGTGTCCGGGACAGCAATGCACCGATGCTTTTGTTCCATGCCAATTTTGTCTTGTTTGAAAGAAGGTATCAGAAAAGCACATCAAAAATTCTATATATTAAGTACAGTTAATATCTATATCTATATATATATATATTAACCCTGGTCCTTAGATTCTTTATCAGATTGTTTTAATTAAATTAAAATATCTCATCATCAAATAATTCATGTCTTATCATCGTACTGCATATACTTTAATATCAATAATTTTAAATTTATTATGATTAATGTGATAATATTTTTTTAGTAAGTAAACTTTTTTCACGTTCTTCATTCACCATGTTGAACGATTGTGCACAAATGTTTTCTTATCAATACAGATCAATTACATTTCAAAATTATGGATATGAATTCACTCTTTAAAATATTACATATAAGAAGTTTTATGACGGTTTTTAAGAGAAGTCATGCTTTAAAAAATTGAATTACTGATCTTATTTAATAAAAGATAATTAAATAATTTTACAACCACAAAGTAACTGAGACGGTGGACCCTCGTGTTCGGCTATATAAATGTAACCTAAATCGCTGAAACCTTCAACTTTATCGGTGCTCCCTTTCTTCTCCATTCTCATATTTTTGCTGTCATCTGAAGTTCTCTTTCTGAGGTTCTAAGTTTTTTATTGCAATAGATTTTCATATTTTATGTCAGATTATTGTGTGTAAAAAGGTTAAACATCTATATTTTAATTTTTGTTAATGTTTATCTATATATTATTTTGTTCTGAATAACTAAAACTGTTCTTATTTCTTTAAAGATAATCAAAAGAATGACATTCTGTTAAGTTTATAAACACATTAAAAAGTAGACCGGTATCTGTTTGAAACTCGCTTTAAACTATATGGATCTAGTTCTTCTTTGTGTACTTGTATTATTCTGGATATTTTTTACATATTATAGCCACTTAAAGGTTTTTTATTATTATTATTTAACAGTAAGCATTATTATGTTTATCTTTTACAACTTCTTTCAAGATATATACATATATTAACCAAACACTTTATTTATTTATCTAAAAAAATCAAGTAAATTAACATCATTATTCACAAATAATAGTTCCTATTATTCCATCTTCTAAACCATGTATTTTTGCAACCAGGTAATAAGAAAGAGATCCAACAAATGCAACAAGTATGTTATCTGAAGGCAAAGAAAATGAATGGATGATGTTGTTAATCAAATGCACTATTTCATCTTTCACAGGACAGACATTACAATATGAGGTTAGCATCTCAAAATTACTGCAACACAATGCTGCTCATGATTTATCTGTGTTTTACAGCATGCAACATTATATTAGTTCAAAAAACAATTGGAAAAATTTTCTGTTTGTTAATGATGTTTGCTTATCAGTAAATCCTACTAATAATAACTAAACAAAATAGGACAATATTACAGACCAATTTTGTTCTTTATGTCTCGAGAGATTTCATGTGAAAAAATGAGAAAGTTTCATTATTTTCTCGGTGATTTAAATTGAAAATTTATTATCATACAGTCACATTTTTACTGTTAGCAATAACTTGTAATAATACTCTACAGCTGTAAATAATTTGAATTTAAGAGAATATTATATTATTTCTTGTTTTGCTTTTCCATCCAACACCTTTTTATTTTTTGTTAATTTTTAACTGGTTTAATGCAATTATTTTTGGGTGGATGGGAAATCCAAATACCAGGAAGGAAGAAGACCAAAACGCAGATGTTTGAATTCAAAGCCATTAGATCTTCTGGCAAGTGGTTTGATCTAAGGCGCTCTCCGAAGACAAGTCGATTCCTTGGTTCACTATGAATACATAGAACATTTCTCGTTCCATGAAGATTGAAGATGCCAATAATGTACAATTTTGAGGCTTTTGAGGTGTCAAGACATTTATCTATGAATATTTCACGACAACAAGTGATGTGTGATTTAGATAGATGAATTTGGATTCTTTGTTGAGTTTTTTGTGCTGTTCTTCTACTGTGTCTTTATAATACACTGATTACTATTAATTTTGACGTTTTAAAATATATTAAAAAAATATTTAAAATACTAACACAATGTATTTTTAATGTTCAGCAGAGAACAGCACAAAAATATTAGTAAAAAATCTAGACTCAATTTAGACACAGGAAATTGTTTTTCGTTTCATTTCAAAGATGTAATGAGATAACAAGTTATATCAGTCGAGAGAATATGAAAAAGCAACTAAATCATGTTAAATATGGAGTGATTCTATGACTTTTATGTATTCTTTTATTAAATTTCTGGTGTGCTTTTTAATAATCTCCACATATATGTTTAAGTTAATGATACTTTTTTTATTTTATTTTACTAATGTGTTACTTATTGTGGGAGAGTTAAACAAACAACTTTCGTTATGATTAATATTATATGTCTATATGAAAATAATTAACACAATATACTGTTGAAAAAAAATAAAATTATATATGTTATTTAAGTGAAATAAAAAATCTAGGAATCCAACACTTTAAAAAGTTACTGACGTGTAACCTTTCTTCTGTATTTATTACACGTGATACAGTTCCATCTTTTTAATTATTCAATGGAAACAATAAATGATCTGAGCAGAAAAAATATTAATTAGGGTTCATAGCCCTATATCAGAGCAGCACCATGCATTGGTTAAAACTTTAAACAAAGCATCCAACGCAGTGACGGTGTATTATAGGAAATGACTAAAAACGTGCCCAGTCTAATTCTTGGCTTTTCTTCAGAAAACTTCTCTGATTTCTGAAGAAACTTGGTTGAGCCAGCCATCGTAGCTGCTTTTAACCATCAATTCTTATACTCTTCGTTAGGTTTTTTAATAGGAGTTTTATTGGAGAGACACAACACTGATGAAATCTGAATTTAACCAGATAAAAAATTAATATCATTTTCAATCTAAAACTTTAAGATAATAAATTTATAGGTATTGATCCATCTAACTTTTTTACACTTAAATTCCTAATAGTTGTTTACGATGAAAAAGAGAAACTATCGGTTAACTTCTTTAGATCTCTCTACCACACCTATTCATACTTGCATTTAGTTTATTGATTTGATACCCTCCAATCATATTGTAAAATTTAATATGACTTTTTCATGGGTACTTTTGTTAGCTTTGTAGGTGGTTAGGGTTTGTTAGTTTTGTAACCGCTTAGGGTTACCTTTGTAAAGTCATCACAGAACCTATTTAAGATAGGTTTGTGATCTCCCGTAACAGAGAGTTTTGGTTCCAAAACAGAACACAAATTAATCAAGTTCAGTTCATGATTCTTCATACCTGTTTTTCTGTTTCTTCCTTG
>Ga0214542_1009785_pt1 | contig 14572 bp, 8 predicted proteins | sample CNSS1metaG_FD_160096 | JGI IMG/M metagenome (GOLD analysis project Ga0214542, IMG submission 160096) | Root nodule microbial communities from cowpea collected in UCLA plant growth center, Los Angeles, California, USA - CNSS1 | ecosystem: Host-associated > Plants > Roots > Nodule | place: USA...
ATGTTAAGTCAAATACTATTATGAAACGTGCTTGAAATGTCAAATAAACTTAACAAAATTTGATTAAAAGGACTAAATCCACGCATTTCAAAATATGGAGGACTAAATTGGTCCAAAGTTTCAAAATAGACTAATTCCAAAATTCATTGAAAGTTAAGGGACCAAAAACATATTTAACCCTTTATTTTATTAAGATATAGCTAAAGAAAGCATCACTATGAGAACATAACATCGCATTTAGGTTGGTACCTCATATCTCACCAATCAACTACTCTCCCAAGGATATGTCTATAAAAGAGAAAAAGAAACAACTATAGAAAAAAATCATGGGGAACCAAACAAAAATCCATGAATCAAGAAAATCTATACTCCGGCAAACCTATTCTAAGAAAATCAAAACTTAAACAGAATAAGCCCATGTCTATACCACAAAAACTTGTACCAAAATATAGCAGGCCACAGAAACAGTTTGTAGTATTATCAGAGAATACAAATAAAGCTTGAGTGAATAAAACAAGGAAAGGTACACCAAGAATCAGATTTTATGCATCAACAACTATAAAAAGAGAGATTGAAAGAGAAAAGGTGATGGAAAAACCAATGAAATGGAAATGCTAAAATCCAAAACCTTTTGGCTTATTAGTTCAAGCCCAGAAGCAAAATTCTCCAACCGTGCACTCCCTTCTTTTTCGCGTTGTAGATACTCCTACAATTGATACCATTGAACAATTTAAAACACTTAAAACTAGAAAGAAAGTTATCTCAGGGACTAGAACAAATCAATCATTAAGATCTTACCACTAAACCAAATTGAGTGCCTTTTACAAATGCAACAAGCTTGGAGAGCTCTTTCCCAGCCATCAGGTAACTAGCATGATTTTCTAAAATATTCTTGACAGAGGTAACATGGGCACTTTGTTCTTTGAATGAGGAGCTGCTCCAGAGGTAATTACTAGTTAGTATGGCTGGAAACTGTGATGGTAGAGCAACCAAAAAAATACAATTGCCTAAAGTTTAAATGAACCTTTTATCTGATGATTGCTTCCTCTCAATAGAACGAAAAAGAAAATAGCCTAAAAATTTTGGAGACAGTTTATCTGAATCAATTGATGCTTGGTCATACTCCCGACCAGATCTCAGCAAGAACCGCACCTTAAAACCCAAAAAAAATAGTTAACAAAGACGGAACTTGTACAAGATTTATTACTTGACCAGAAAAAATGAATAGTCCAATGGCCTTTCAAAATAATACCAGCTCCCCAGCAAGCTCATACAATGATTCATCAAGTGTTGCCTGTAGAATTTTGATAATCACATTATTGATGTAACTAAAGTTCATTAAATAAAACCAAAAAGAAAAACTTAAGCAATCAAACCCCAAACCTGTAATAACCGTAAAGCACAGTACTGACTGACAGCAGGACCTTCCAGTTTGGCGATGACCTGTTTTATTCATGTGAAATTTATTAAATTTAACTAAGCAAGTCTAAAATATACTTAATATGATATCATATCAGAAAAAAAAAAATCCTATTTGTATTTGAAGAGTAACAGTGCACCATGTGAGAGAATAGTCTAACAAGTCAGAGAATTTAAAACCTAATAAATGTCAGAATTGTCATCCTTAATGCAACATTCAATTCATAAACCAATTCTGTCAGAAAGGAGAACCCTGGCATGAATAAAGGGACTATTGAGAAAGGCAAGTGAGTCTTACAAGTATATAACATGCTGCAGTGCGGTACCATCTACGTTGAAAGCATTCCTCAAACAATCTATACAGTGAGCCCCAAAAGAATTAGACATCCAAAATATACAATGAACAAACATTTACAACACAGTTTCACATAGTAATCAAAGTTGAAATTAAAATGAAAACTATAGATGCTAGAAGGACATACTCAGTTGATCTTCCAGCAGCAGCAAACAAATCTGCCCAATGACGACCATCTGTTTTTCTTGCAACACTTACAACAACATCAAGGTACTCTGGAAAATTCCTGATCAGGTCACAGGTCTTCTCTAAAAGAGAGCTTTTAGCATGTTTAACAACTGAGATCTGGTTCCTGCTCACATTTGGCCTGGAATAATTGGCTTGACAATTATTAAACAGCTAACACAAAAACTATGAGGCAACTAAGTTTTACTCCAACTATCAAACTTCCTCAGCTCAAATTAATATCATATTTCAGATTACAGGAATGACCTGATTATGAGATTAAGTCCTATTGATATCATTAATGAGGGCAGGTAACTTTCAAAGTGTTTGAGGTTTATAACTTCTAGACAGGTTTTCAGTCTGAAGAAAATTAAAGTATTGATCTAAGCAATTAAACTCTGTTTTCATAAAGGCTGTTAAAGGTGAATGGCTCCTTTAAGGCACCAAAATCAGCAATGAGCACACAGGATGAAATATTTAAGAAAATGTGAACTTTATCGATCTAACTGTTATATGTAAGGTTCTCATAAATCAAGTCTTACAAAATTCTGAATAATTTAAAAACTAATCAATAACTTCATACAATATCCGATCTAAAACACAAGTAAATAGCTACTATTAGATTAAAGTACACATCTACAAATGCCTAGATATCTAAAATTTGATTTACATGAAAACAAGAATAATATCCCATGATTCAATGATTACATTGATGAAATTTACTTCTTGAAAAGTGTAATTATACATAGTATGCCACTTAACTAGTGTTCATTGATCCTGTCCCATTTTTAGAGTATTAACATTTCCAGATTGAAGTACCTGGATATATCTGCTTCAAATACTGTAAAAAGGAGCCACTCTAGACAATGTGAAAAATGAGGCTTCTCGGCTGATAGCTCTGCCAGCCTTAAAGCTTCCTCAATTTTGTCCCTCTGGAAGAAACATAAATGAACAGGAAATAATCAGATAAATATTTCTTTTCCCTATAGAACAAGAGTTTATAAAGAGAACAAGGTCCAACGTGCCTCTAAAAAAAATCATAAAAAAAGGAAAGCAACAAAACGAACCCCCAACTTTAAGCAGACAATTGCAGGCTCCCAAAACATTTTTAATGTGACAGGTCTTATATCTTGTTGAATCTATTGTTTCATACACAATAGAGGTGAGAAATGAGAAGAGTAGAAATTCAGAGAATAGGCAATCCTTATCAGAAATATAAAAGACATATATGTTCCATCTAGTAGAAAAACAGGACAAAATCTGTTAGACCAATTCAAACATCCTCTGTGATAGTTTTGAACTATTTTCTTATCTAACTCTTATCATGTTTTAAAGCAATGGATCACAAATTGTGCAAATAAGAGTAAAGACTATGAAAAATTCGACAAGAATAAAGATCTCATATATAGTGCCTGAAAGTAAAAAATTGCAATTGTTACCAAACTCCTCAAATATCAACATCAATAATGAAACATTGCAATTTCTCTTTTTCTTTCTTAGATACTTGTTATGTTCATTACATTGTTCATAAGATGCCTAATAGAATATACTTTTACTCCCTTTCTTTAAATTTAATATTCATACATGGCCCCAAGGTGGGGCATATACATGGTAGTCAATCAGAATTCAAATCATAAAGTTGCATCATTTTACGATTATAATCCCTCTGAAGGATTCAAATCGCTCATTTATTGGTCAGTATAGCAAATGGATGCCGTACTAAAAAAAATTCTTTCAAGAATTGAATGAGAAAGGCAACCAAGAGACCAAAATGTCCCAAAAGTAGAATATGAACCAATGGTTAAAGAAATTATAACAATCTTCAATTTAATTCAGTGCAGTACCTGAAGAAGATGGCGTAGTAAGCAGTGTAGTATTGTTTGTGCTTGAGGAGATGGTTCAAAACATGGAAATTCAGCACTTGCTGAAAATGAAATTCTCTGGGAAACACCAACAACTACACCAGCGTTTGGAAGAAGTCCCAAAGGGTAAACTTCACGATCAAACTCAAGCTCTGGGTCCAGCTAAAAATTGTGGCAAATACCAGTAAATTAATTGATTTCAGAACGGAGGAATGACCGAACTTATTTGCTTCAAATGGAATAAATTGTTGTTTTTCTTTACAAGATCTATTATCTACCAGATAAATTGTAAGACAATGCAGCAATTACTCAATAAAGGAAACAAAGTAATGAAGATAAGTCGGACATGCTATGTCTAGTTCATCATTTAGGGTAAAACCAGAGTATTCCAAAGAATATGAAGCCAATCACATACACCAACTATTTATTTATTTTTTACTCAATGTGATCCCTATATTTTTTAAAAGGCTGAATATGATATCTTCCGTTAACGTTAACAACATTTTTGGTCCCTATATTTGTGGCAATGATTCAATTTTTTCCCTTTATTTATTTTTTAGTCAATGTAGTCCCTATATATTTTAAAAGGTTGAATGTGATATCTTCTGTTAGATTAACGTTAACATCATTCCTCCTATTTTGCCCTTGGGATTGGACAATAATTGTGTAAAGAGAGTAGGTGATTGTATCAGCAAACGTCAGCTCATCATCCTCTAAAAGATGTTAACGCTGATCTAATGAAAGGGAAGGGATCATACTGACTCTTTTTAAAAAATATAAGGACCACGTTAGTCAAAATTAAATAAAGGGAAAACATTGAATTATTGCTACAAATATAAGGACCAAAAATGCTATTAAGCCTATAGTACAATATAAACAAAAAGGTCTGAAAGAATGAATACAATATCAAATGAGTATGAAGTAATGCATTCTGTTCAGTGCAGCCTACAAGGTTGTAAACATCCTTCTGCATACCTGTAAGAAATCTTCCTGCTTAAAAGGATCAGCACCTGGAGATGGATACCAAACCTGCAACAATAAACTTCCATGTAAAAAACTATCAGACAAGTAAAGAGGAAATACACCGGAGGGTGAATCAAAGTCATAAACCTCGTCAAATTTAGGGAAGTACATACAGTGAATAGGAAAGATCTCAATGGGTTACCTGCATTCCACGGTGACCGTAATCTAACCATGAAACTTCCTCAATCAAATTTGTTTTATCCTCAGACTGACCACAGGTGACCCAAAATAGTTCAACCGAATCAGTAAGATTTCTCTCCCGTCCATCGTCAAGATCAAGAAGTGAAAGCTCCCCATTTGCCCTCAATATCAAACATCTAGAACAAAAAACACTTTCATGAGGAAACTAATATGCAAATATAATCCCACCTCCTGCATTGGCTGCTTCATCCTAGTTAATATGTCTTGGCAAAAAACATTAAGTAAAATAAATTTCTTTAAGATGAATTATTAGTGAGAGAAAAATAGCACTATTGGCCGTAAAAATAGCAACAAAAACAACAAAGTTTAGGAGGGTATACCTTTTTACTAGCAAGCCAACAACTCATTTAGACGTCATATATGTTTAAATTGTTATGACAATAATTACACGGGATACTTTGTTGTAATGCATCCAGATTCATGGATAGTGGTATTTTGAAATGATTTAATAAGACAAATAGAAAAACAAAGTGGAGAAAGTGAGTAAGGCTGTTCACAAGAACACATACCTTGCTGGCTCTCTTGTTAATGAATCTGATGAAACTGAACTGTAATTGTTTGAAATAGATTCTCTTGGATGTTGATCAGGAATGAATCGCATTGCAGCAGGATGGCTCTTGGCAGTAACAATTGAAAGTTCTCGTACTGCAGAAAGCTGTTTGTCATGTTATCACTTAAAAATGTATAACAATGCAGGATTTATAGAAGAAAATTGAAATAAGAAAGAAAAGGAGCATAACAAGTAATAGTCTTACTCAGGCAAAAACAAAAGAACTATTTGAAAGTATGCATTTACCTGTAAATCTGGATTTCCTGAAGGAGATAATTCACCAAATAATTTCACACGGAATATGTGGACATCAAATGGTCTATAAGTAAGAAGCATATGATCTTGGTACACATCCATCACCATTGGTTTAGCAAGCAATGGTTTCCGACAGAGTAATGAACTTTGGTCAAGGTGATATCTCGGGTAAAAGAGCAATTCATAGCTGAAGATAAAATGAGGAGACACGAGAGACAGTGAATTTAGATCAAAATGGCGTTGCATGATGCTACATAAAGACATAATTTAAATGAGACCTATTTCTTTTCTTGTGTGTGGGCATGTATTAGAGTTAGGCTTTTTCATACAGGCACATTGTTGAACCCCACTTGATTATGAAAGATATTTTTGACAAGCACTAAAATTTGTGAAGTATCAACAGCATGTAACATGTTAAGTGACAAAAGTATCTCACGTGTTGGATGAATCAATATAGTTGCAGACAACAACAATCTTCCCCAACCATAACAAGCCTTTACACTGAATCTTTTGCTCTTGTGTAACATCTCCAAATACTCTCCATCTTTTCAGTCGTATATCATACAATATCAAACCATGAAGACCAGCAATAGCTAAGTACATCCCATCCTGGCTAGCTGCCACATGTTGAACTGGCCAGTTTTGTGAAATATAAGAAACCTGCAAAAACTTTTCAACTTTAGAATAGATATCCATACAGCAAATTACGTGTTCACAAATTGACAATCAAACACATAACTGGAAGCTTAAGATGTAGCATTTTAAGTTCATCAGTCTCTTCTGACTGCACAATGAGTAAACGGTCTTCTCCATAAATCACTTGACGGATATATGTAGTGCCTGAAACACCTCTGCTAAGACAGCATTTCCCAAATGAGAATGATAGAATTCTCCCCGAACACCCCTCCTCAATAGCATAAATTCTATATCCATATTCATCCCACTGCATCAGTGAGGTACCACCCATCAATGGTTCATACTTACAATCATGGTTTTGTTTAGAAGTTGGAGAAGACATGGAACTTAAGCCTATTTGTCGTACAGTTGACATCAAGCGACAACCAGAAACGGACCAAACTGTAAGCCCCCTTAACTTCCACCCGACTGCAAAAGCGGAATTATCAGGTGTCCAAGCAATGCAACTAACAGGACCAGTGTCATCCATTGAATATCTGCAATATAATATTTCAAGCCATCAAACCAAACTCCATCTAAAAAAAAGAAAATACTCCTCTAGAGTGAGTTTGTATCTGAAGTGCACAAATAAGAGTGTACCTACACTTCATTTTAAAAAAGTATATATCATGATCTTACCACATTCAAATTCAGTGGTGGATACATCCTTATTTGTGCAATTCATAGATAAGCTCATTTTAGAGGAGCCTTATCTGTAAATGACATTCAACACAAGTCCCAATATACTGATGAGATAAGATAACATCGAGATAATATCACTATAGTCATATTTCTTCTTCCCCTCTGAAATTGCATGCATTCAATAGAAACAAAGAAATGTAATTTCATTTGGATGACTAGTTATGGAATAACTTAGGGTGTGCTGATCTTTCTAATAATGTTAACTGTGGCTATACACTTTCAAAACATAAAAAAAGAATGAGATAGCATTAGCATCTAGGACTCATAAAAACACATTAAACCAGGTATTTATTCATAATCTTCGGGAGAACTTGTCTGTCAAGCTCGGAGAAGTAGATCATGAAGGTTTCAATCTGATGCTGATTTATTAATGTATAATAAACAAAACTTACCCCCAGTCATACAAAGAGACTGCACGTATAAGTGATACTGATTCTGCCAAATCATACAACTCCACTGTTCCTCTTTTAGTACCAACAGCAAGAATTTGCTGCTCTAGAGCTACTGAGACACAGACAGCATCACCACCAGACAACTTCTTTTCTGCTTTGATACAGTCAACTTGCTTTAGGCCTTTTTTACTCACAGAACATGAGACAAGTTGCCCGTCAGAATACAAGACAAATAGCAACCTCAATGGAAGGCAAAGTTCCAGTTGATTGATTTCAGACTTTCTAGGAATAACGTGATTGAACATAAGAGCCTTCGGGTGAGATTTAGGAGAAAGGCCATTCTCTATTGTAAGTGGCATTTGAGAATAGTCAAAGCTATTAGTGGGTTGTGGATCAAATTCAGAAGCCCCAAAGAACTGTTCAGGAGATCATAAAACGATGGCAATATTGTTAAAAATCAAAAAACAAAAAAGAAAGATTATTGCATACATGGCTGGATATTGCCAGATACCAATGACCATACAATGTCCAAAATTGTTTAGTCTGAGTATTTTAAATTACCTCCCCTTTCCAAGATATACTGTATAAAGTTCCATCAGAAAGTCCAAGTAACATATGTTTGTTATCGCTGATAATATTGCTCCTGACAAAACAGTAGAATAAAGAGAAGTATCAAGATCACACTGCAAATGCCTTAAGATTTAGACTATGATACATAGAGTGAAGCACAGAAATTTGACACTTTCTAGGAAGCATTGAGGAATTACAACATTATTTTATAACTTAGATAAGGCCAGTTAAAATGAAATCATGTAGTCACCCAATTGCAAAAATAATCAAAAATCCATAATATTACACTTACCGTTGATACCAATAGTTACTTTGTAAAGCATTGGCAGTTACACAATCAAATGCATACAGACTTTTACAAGTGGCATATTCTTTGGAGCTAAGATAATACTTCTACTTTTTATTTACAAATTACTAAACTCTCTACTTCTCTCTTCATATCCTATCCATCAGTGAGACATTACACTCAATTTGAACTATCACAAACTAATTAGCATACCTTTGCTGGTTGCATAAAATGGACGATATACAATATTTAATTACTAAGAAAAAATCCTATTCAATTCACATTCCAAAATCCACACACGTAGTAGTTTAATAGTTTTATTCAATCAAATTGATGCATCTCATATACATGAAGAAAATTAGAAAATCAAAACGAGCAGGAAACTTACACAGATAAATCCTTTACTGCAAAAGGAACTTGCTCTGTGAGCAGAAGAGAAATGATAGCTAGGCACAAAGCAGAGGGTTGTCTACCACCCGTGTGTATTCTTTTATCTGAGAACTGGACTTTGAAAATATGAAGAAAGAAGGTAGATGTCTGCAAATTGAAAATATATATGTATAAGGAAGATGAATATGACTTGAAGATTTCTACTTAGAATGTAAAGTTGGTCATTCATAGAATATATCCAATCATGTAAAAGACTAGCAAACTTACAAGAATAGCAATTAATTTGGCATCAGGGCTCCACACGGCCTGCATGTTTTCTCCTTCCCTCTGCAATGAATCTGAATCTCTCTTGTACTTCCCCAATCTCACTCTATGCTGAACCAACAAAAAAATCATAAACACTGTTAAGCCCAAACTCCTTATACCCACATTACAACAATCATCTTTTATCCTAAAATTAAAAATAAATAAACAAAATCCATTACACTCAACTTCAATTACCCACGTTTCAGAAACTCACCTCCATCAAAATCCAGTTCACATTTTTTTCAAAAGAAATAAATATTAACACAATTGAGTATAGTCACAAATTCACAATAAACTCGCCTTGATGAAAACCAGTCCACACACATTAATTCAAACCCGGACACACATTAATTTTCAAACACCCACATTGCAGAATCCCACCTCCAGGAAAACCCATATAAATTCTCTCCAAAAAACAAAAAAATTATACAGAACCCAACCACACAACCGGTCAAACACGGATCCATGTACCTGGGAAGTGCTCCAAAGTTCAAAGTGAGTGGGGGACACAACGAGCAACGTGCGATTGATGACTTTGAGGTACACAATCTTCTGTGCAGATGGAGACAGTCCTTGCTCGAGAGGGATGACCTGGGGCCACCCATATGCCATATACATCTTTTGCCTCTTCTCTTCTCAGATTCGCTTGATTGTTGCAATCTGTGACGGATCTAGAATAAGCACAGCGATATGAGGGACTGCAAAACCGAGATCACGAGCATTTCATGAGAACGCCAATGTTTCAGCTTTGATCCACGATTCGGATTTGCGATTGGGAACAACAACCAAGTTCAACTACAAGGCCATTCCCAACAACACACTGAAAATTAATTTAGAATATGTTTGTATCACAGAAAATTGTATACATAGTAATACTGGTAAAAAAGGGTTAAATATGTTTTTGGTCCCTTAACTTTCAGTGAATTTTGGAATTAGTCTATTTTGAAACTTTGAATCAATTTAGTCCTTCATCTTTTGAAATACGTGGATTTAGTCCTTTTAATTAAATTTTGTTAAGTTTAGTTGACATTTCAAGCGCGTTTCACAATTGTATTTGACTTAACATTAAAGCAAAAATGTGTCAAACGGTATAAACAACTCAAATACAATCCTAAAATGCGTATGAAACGTCAAATAAACCTAACAAAATTTGATTAAAAGGACTAAATCCACATATTCCGAGAGATGAAGGACTAAATTGGTCCAAAGTTTCAAAATTGACTACTTCCAAAATTCACCGAAAGTTAAGGGACCAAAAACATATTTAACCCAATAATAAATTAATACATTGTAATGCCCATTTATCCATCTATATGCCACTTATTGAAGACTTTTATATTAATTTACATTGCCATACAACATATATATAATTTTAATACGTGATTTTTTATTTAATTTACAACAAAATTTGCATATTTGTAGAATTTTATCTTTTAATTATTATTCTTAAAATTTACCACCTATAATATTTGCACGTATAATTTTTTTTTTCTTTTTCTATTTTGATACATATTTTTTAATGATTTTTGCTTTTTTGTTTAATTTTATAAAAAAATAAAGAGATTAAAAATACTATTTATAAATATTAAAAGTAAAAATAGTGTGAGTATAAATAAAATTTATACTGTTTTATAAATTATTACACTATCATTAGATTAAGATTACTTTATATGTAATTTTTATAAAAGAAATTAGTATATCATAAAAACGTGTGTTTGTGTAAATTTTGTTCACTTCACCTATATCATTACTCCAAAATCATAATTTTATTAAGATATTCTGTGATAATTATAATTCATTTGTCATAATATTTATAATATTTATATAATAATTACAAAATACTTTCTATTTAAATTGTAATTTGTTCTGATAGAAAGTTATAAATCTCAGATCGAAAATCAAATAAGAAAAACTCTCTTGATTCAAAGTTAATCATACAAAAATCAAAATAAATGTGTCCTTTTTTTTTTTGGATGGACCTTTATATTTATAAGAAAAAACAAAAAGGAATTTACATCCTTTGTTCCTAACTCTCTTTTGATCATGGGAGTTAACGTGGTTTTTGGACAGAAAGTTAATGTTACAAGAAGTTTGTTTACAATATATCTTTGAGGGTATAAAATTTGTAATTGGGCTTGAGGTCAGCCCATAACCTTTCTCAAGGTCGGCCCAACACCCTTTCATTGCTCGGCTTTTTGCTTTTCGGAGATTTTTTAGGTTTGGTTACTAGTTATATGCTTAGTTAAGGACTAACCTTCTTGTTTGGTCATCAAAGACTACCTTTTTGCTCGGTCCAAATGTTGGCTTCACTTCCCTACTCAGCCCAAAAGCTGGCTTCACTTCCTTGCCCAGCCCAAATGTTGGCTTCACTTCCTTGCTCGGTCGAAATGCTGACTTCACTTCCTTACTCGATCCAAATGATGACTTAACTTTTTTGCACAGTCTAAAAGCTGACTTCACTTCCTGACTTGGCCCAAATGTTGACTTAACTTATTTGCTCGACCTAAATGTTGGCTTGACTTCCTGCTCGGCCAAATCCTAGTAAGTCACCTTGTACCATGACAAATCTTTAAAGAAACTTGTCATTTTATGACAAATTTTTATTGGGTCAAAATCATAATGATCATGTTGAGATCGACCATTTCTTGGATGATACACAATCCTCCAACCTTGAGTCCTCAATATGTTGTGATCAAAAGTTGTCATAAATCGTCCACCATCTTCTAGTATTAGATTAGGCTTTTACTTGTTCTCACATCATCTTTAGATAAGTTTCGCCCTTTTTTCTAAATTTGGTGGTTTCGGTCTTTAGCTACCTAACAATTTATGGTCTGATTTATTGTACCCACCCGTAAAATAAACAACTTGTTTACAAATTGTGGAGCTTCTTGAACTCATGTTTTAACCATTTGTTGACTTTGAATATGAATATCAATCTTCCGATCTTTGCTTAGTTAGGCTATGTCTTGCTCTCAATCGGGCTAGAATGTCAAATTTGTAGTTTTGTTTAGTCAGGTTGCAGCCTATTCCCAGTCAAGTTGGAATGTCGAATTTGTAGTTTTGTTTAGTCAGGTTACGACCTGATCCCAACCAAGTTGGAATGTCAATTTTGTAGTTTTGTTTAATTAGGTTATAGTATGTTCCCAGCCAAGCTGGATTGTCAAATTCTTAGTTTTGTTTTGTCATGTTGTGACCTGCTCCCAACCGAGCTGGAATGTCGAATTTGTAATTTTGTTTAGTCAAGTTGCGACCTGCTCCCAATCGAGCTAGAATGTCAATTTTGTAGTTTTGTTTAGTCGAGTTACGTCTTACTCACAGTTGAGCTGGAATGTCGCTTTAAGCGGGTGTCTCCACCCCCTAGTGGATCTTAGAGTTTCTTTTGTTTTATGTTGTAAAATTAGTAATTTGTGAGCCCTCAATGATAAAAAAAAATAATACAAATGATAAGTATATATATAAGTGACAAGTTTATAACTTGGGATCAACGACCTTCATGGACTTTTAGCACGTGAATATAAAAACATACTTACAACAATATATGAAACTTATACCTCAATTAAATTTGAGAAAAATAAATAACGAGGAGCTCAACTTCATAATCTCATATATGATTTATCTCGATGTTGTTTCGATGATATTTTAAATAAATCAAGGAGTCCTCCATGTCACAAACTCATTACATACAAATAATATTTTAATAACAAACTAATTCAATCATAAGTTGAATATGACAAATAGTTGAAATAAATGATGAGTCTTCAAGACTTTGGACACGAGTCCTCAACATTTATATACTTAAAATAAAACAAGTCATCGTCTCATATACTTCATATTTGACTTCAGCTCATGAATTATCAAACGTTAAGGTTTGTTTCGCGTTTCAACAATATAAAATGTCTCCCCTGAAATGTCATATGATTTTTTCTTAAAAAGATGTGGATTTGTTGATGATTAATGGAAATTTCGATGGATATTTAAGCATAGACACGTGCAAATGAATCCTCAAAACAGTAAATTAGTACAAATATTGTAATATCATATTAACTATACGCTAATCTTGTCATGAAGTTAAACAATCGTCTAACTTATTTCTTTACCTTATGTAATTTCATTATGATACATTTTATTATGAAGTCTTTACCTTATGATGTCGCGAACTTGGGTGTTGCTTCGTGCACCCATACAAATTTCTTCATCCACCCTACTAAAACAACTACCGGAAATTTGTTTTTCCATAAAAGGAGGGTTGATCAATATCCGAAAAACAATTTCCAGAACTGTTTTTGTATTCCGAAAAAAAATAATTCTTGAAGTGTGAGGGTGCAAATAGAAAATTGATATGGTGCAGGAAGTAATTCCCTCGTCAGCTCTTGGGTGACAATATGTAACTTTGTTATGACTTGGGTCTTGTCTCTTCTAATAATTTATTCTCCCGAAGGCACCTACTACTTTTACTGGTTTAAGCAAATTCAACAGTAATAGAGAATGATAAGATTCGAGTAAAAATTAAAGATTAAATATATTTTTGGTTGTTTAATTTTAGTATAAATTAAAATTATTTAATTTTTAAAATTTTGATTAATTCATTCATTTAACTTTATAAATGTGTAAAAATATAACATTTTTAAACAACTCAAATAATATAATAAAGCATGTTCGAATCGTCGTGCGAATCTAATAAAATTTAGTTGAAAGAACTAAATCCACATATTTCTAATACGGAAAATAAAATTGGACCAAAATTTCGAAAAATAACTCATTCCAATTTTGATTGAAAGTTAAAGAAACAAAAACATATTTAATTCTAAAACTAATTATCACAAACCTATCTGTATCTTAATAATAAAAATTCATTTTTTCACTTAATTTTTGTAATTTTTTTTTTCATGTTTTTTCTTTTATTTTGTCATACGAGAATTGTTAAATCACTAATTAAATTGGGCAATTTTAAATGAGTTGGAGCGAGTGACGTTTTTGTATACATGACTACTTTTTGGTACTCGACTTTTTTAAGTCTTGCTTTTTTGAGGTCTTCCTTTCTAATAACGTGTTTTACATTCGTAAGGTTGAAAGCCAAGACTTACGGGATCAAGTTGTTCTCTAATGTGAATGAGAATGATTACAATAATTTTGATACATGCAATATAACATTGACTTCATTTTGTATTACTTTAAAAACTCATTTAATGCTCATAATATAATACCAACATGATAAAAATATATAAGCAAAATAAGTATTAAGTATTTGATATATAACACTATGAAAAAAAGGCATAAAAACCATATATATATATATATATATATATATATATATATATATATATATATATATATATATATATATATATATATATATATATATATATATATAATTTTATTAAATAATATATATATAATATATATTTTATTTTTATATAATAA
>Ga0214542_1009790_pt1 | contig 14557 bp, 5 predicted proteins | sample CNSS1metaG_FD_160096 | JGI IMG/M metagenome (GOLD analysis project Ga0214542, IMG submission 160096) | Root nodule microbial communities from cowpea collected in UCLA plant growth center, Los Angeles, California, USA - CNSS1 | ecosystem: Host-associated > Plants > Roots > Nodule | place: USA...
TTCACTTCTGATGATCCAATCTGAACATCAAAAGTTACTTTGGGAAGTGATTAGGTAGTTGAGTATTTCTCATAAAACATTGGTACAATCATAATTATTTCTTTCTCGAGAATATTAGCCATTCATCAGCTCACAAAAAGAGATATATACTCACTACCTAACCTTGGCGATGCCGAGCAGGTATCGAATAGTCCCAAGTTTGGCCTATGAATATCCTAGTCCAGTGCGCTATTTTGAACTATCCAGATATTCACCTACTTGGTAAAACTTCCTTAGACCCCACCATGGTCCCTGCCTTTCATCCCGCAATGTACCAAACTATGACTTCCCAAATACAAACACTTTGACACTGGTTTAATCTCAACTTATTAAAACCAGACTTAACTCTTATTTAACTAACATACTCTTGGATATTTTCAAAGGTCATAAAATGTGATGACTATCAATTCATGTCATTGTATAAACTATACACAAAGAATATAAAACAACGATAAAATGTACATGTAATTTTCTTCTATCCAAGCTCATTGAATAAAATAATATTTACTTTCACTTCACATCTATTTTTTTTTATAAAATAATGACAAAATAAGAATCAAAGAAAGAACTTTAAATAAATAATTAGATAAGGATTAGAATATTATAAATAAATATAATAACAAAAATATAAATTGAATAGGACCAGTGCATAACTGGAGATATATTAATTGAAATAAATAAACAGGACCAATCATAACTAGTGATAAATAAAATAAAATAAATAAATAGGACCAGTGCATAACTAGAGATAATAAAATAAAATAAATAAATAGGACCAGAGCATAACTGGAGATTAAATAAAATAAAATAAATAAATAGAACCAGTGCATAATTGGAGATTAAATAAAATAAAATAAATAAATAGGACTAGTGCATAACTGGAGATTAAATAAAATAAAATAAATAAATAGGATCAGTGCATAACTGGAGATTAAATAAAATAAAATAAATAATAGGACCAGTGCATAACTGGAGATGAAATAAAATAAAATAAATAAATAGGACCAGTGCATAACTGGAGATTAAATAAAATAAATAAACAGGACCAGTGCATAACTAGAGATAAATAAAATAAAATAAATAAATAGGACTAGTGCGTAACTGGAGATAAATAAGATAAAATAAATAAATAGGACCAGTGCGTAACTGGAGATAAATAAAATAAAATAAATAGGACCAGTGCCTAACTGGAGATAAATAAAATAAAATAAAATAAATAAATAGAACCAATGAATAATTGAAGATTAAATAAAATAAATAAATAAACTGGATCAATACATATTTGGAGATTAAATAAAATAAATAAATAAACAGGATCAATACATATTTGGAGATTAAATAAAATAAATAAATAAACAGGATCAGTATATAATTGGAGATTAAATAAAATAAATATAAGAGGATAATAAATGAAAATAAGTTAAAGGAAAGTAAATAGAACAATATATGAGTCAAAATAAATAAAGGATTGATATAAAACTCATGAGTTTATCAAGATTAATATAAAAAGAGCTCAACCTCACTCCCCTTTTCCTTATTGATTGAAGATCACACTAATAATATTTGTAGAGGACTAGGATCTCTTTGAATCTTTGCTCTAAACTTTCTCTCTCTAATTTCTCTTTCTTTCTCTCTCTCTTTTCTTTTTCTTTTCTTTCTCTCTCTCCTTTCTTTCTTTCTTTCCTTCTCACTTTTTCTCACTTCTCACGTAACCTTCATTCCATATGTATATATATAAGCTAAGCATGTGCTAAAATCATCATTGCTTTGCTTTCATTAATTAAGAGATAATGTTTATCTCTTTAGATTTTTTTTTCCTTCTTATCTTTTCTCATGATCTTATCTTCTTCTTCTTCTTTTTTTTTCTTTTTCTTTTCTATTTTTTTTCTTATCTTCTCTCATTATCTACTTATCTCTTTAGAAGATTTTTTTTAATACACACATCTATTTAATTAAAATATTTTTACCTAATATTTATATATATATATATATACATATTTTATTTGTTTTGTTTTGTTCTTATTGTTATATTTAATAAGTAAAAACTACATCATGATAAAATATATTTTTATTGTTTAAACTACATTTAGATAAAATATGAAACATTAGTAAAACCATAAGATTTTCTAATTGTTTTATTTAAAATAAATAATACAGTTTATTAAAAATAGGGATGTTACATTGGTAGCTTATAAAAATAGAGTTTTTATAAAAATGTAAGAAAAGGTTGTTTTTAAGAGTATTTTGTTGCATTTAGTTTCTCCTTTTTAGATCTCCCTTTTTAATAAAACTTTGTTTGCCAGGAAGTTCTTTATTTTTACTAAATTGCATGTGAACCCCTAATCCAAATTTCTCTTATTTGTACACTGGCTCGTGGTGAGTCATTTGCAGCTTGGACTTCTTTTGCTCTAACATCAAAATGTGTGTTTCACTAATAAATTGGCTTATCTAATTTGTGATGTTGATCAAAAGAGGCATAAGCTCTCAATGTTGTAATATGAGTACATGAACCAAATCTGATGTTGCAGCCCCTTATTCAAGAGAGAAAGTTGATGCACGTGATGCTGATCTTAGGGAGGATAGGGAAGTAGCGTGATGCAAGGCTTGAGATCGAGAGATCATGATGGGCGAAAGTTAATCAAGGGCACAAAACTTCTGGTTCAAATCGCAATTTTGGATTCGGGGCAAAGGAATCCGGTTTAGACCTTTTCTTAGTTTTTGGTTCATTTTCTAAAGAGGGTTTTTAAGGGATGAATTAGGGTTTTTTGTTTGAAAGCCTTGGCTGATCGAGATAGAGAGTTTTCCCTAGTATGTTAGGTATCTATACTTAGTTCACCCACTTAGATACATAAACTAGAATTGGACTAATAGACCTTCCTTTCACCATTTAAATTCTAGCCCTTTCTTTATCTCTTATATGCTTTTAACTTTGTCGATTTCAATGAAATACAATCATTTAAACTACAATTCTGATTTCCAGCTTTCAATTTGGTTGTTTAAGCTTTGATTGAGTTTTAAGTTTTCTAGTCTTTAATTTTTGAAGTTTTAAATTCCATTTTATGTTTTCTGCCTTTTAAATTTTGCAGCATGTTTAATTTCATTTATTACTTTCCAGTTTTCAATTTAGTTCCACGATCTTGAGTTTGTGGGTTGAGCTTGGGTTCATAATATGCACACATTAAAGGTTTCCTCTTGGGAACCACGTGACCCCAAAGTGGGCACATTTTACCAAGATGTCTTCTTGAGTGTCTAGGAGTCCAAAAGCAATTCATTGCATTCCACTTTCAGTTAGTAATTTTGCAGTGTTTAATTTTACAGTTTCATGTTTACCATTCTGGTTATTGTTATTATGTTTTTCTCGAATTGAGTTATATGTGCTAGCTTTACTTTTCTTTAGTAACTGGTTTTTTATCCAAGATTTCTAACAGTGTTTTAGTTGAATCCTTGTGTTCCATGCATTTTGTCAATTTCTTTGCATTCTGATGGAGATCCTAACTTCGTTTTCTTTGGATTGATGCTGTCATAGGATGATTTTTGCTGCTATCAAATCTTGCTATAATATGCCATTTTGAGAATTTAACTCTATTTTGATTCATGTAGTGCATTGATACGTTTAATTTAGCATTCTGAACTATTCTAAAGTCTTGCATTAGCATCCTAGTCCTTCATTTTTGTCATTCTGCACCTCTGGCATTTTATTCCCATTTGATCTTGCATATGCATTACTACTGCATTTTGGAACCATTTTTGAAAGCATTTTGTATGAGCATCTTTGGATTGAAATGTTGTCACGTTTGGTAGTAGACATAGGTTCTTCATTGATTGATTAAATTTAAGTTTTGCTGCCACAATTATCATGTGCATCATTGAATTCGATCCTAAGTCATCTTCCCTACTACATTAGGGTATTTATTTGGGTTTTGTTACTCTAAGTGTGACTACACAAAATCGAGTTAACAGAAATTGTGCCATTATCGGAGAAATGACGACTTAAGTTCTAGCTTGCTTAGTTTTTGATCTTACATTTTTATTGTTAGTATTCTGTTCTTATTTTCTTTTCTTTTTTTGTAAAAATCTGTCAACTATTGATTGTTGATTTATCTATTTCACATTCCTTTCTGATATAACCCCTTTGTTTGAAAAATTTGTTGAGACAACATGACTTTGTCAATAGAAAAATCAATGAAGGAGTTGGGTAACAACGGGATGTGCTTCCAGCTTCCCTGCATTCAAACGCAAAAATTTCAAGGGACACCTAGCTTTGAGTTGAAGCCTAAATTAGTGAAGTTGTTGCTAAAGTTCCATTGGATGGTTCATGAAGATCCTTAAAAGCACATCAAAGAGTCAAATTAGATATGGTCCTCCATGAAGCCTGGTGGAGTTCCAGAGGAAGCACTAATGATGAGAGCCTTCCCAATGTCATTACAAGGTGGAACAAGGGACTGGTTTATCTACCAGCAGTATCCATTTGGTGGCTGGCAAGAAATGTAGTAGAGATTCCTGGCCAAGTATTGTCTAGCATCATAAATATCAATTGAAAGAAAAGAAATCAATACCATGATACAATTTAAAGAGGAATGCTTGGTTGAATATTAGAAGAGGTTCAACAGGCTCTGTATAGCCTATCCAAATCATCAAATTTTTGAGCCACTACTTCTTGTGCACTTCTATGAAGGGTTGCATTGTAGATATAAGATGTTTGTTGATGCTACTACTAGAGGATCTCTGCTGGACAAGACACTAACTTAAGCAAAGAAGCTACTGTGTAAAATGGCTGGTGATGATCTTGTTGAGGTAGCTAATGAAGAACTAGTGCAGGTTTCTCTGAACTTACTATTCACATTACTTTGCATGTGGTTCAAATTTGATTAAGGTTGTACTCGACCAAATTCAACAATGTAAATGTTGTACTTAGAAGTTAATCCAAGGTCTTCTCTGAGTGACCATTGTTTTCAAAAAAAGTTTTCCATATACAACATAAAAAAGGGAGAGGGGGGGGGGGTTCGCAGATTCACAAAAGAATTCAAATTGTAATTGCAGATTAATAAAATAGTGAATGAAAACAGTATTGATTCCTTGATTCAGTTGAAATTTACCCAATCATAGATTACAAAAATTAATTGTTCTATCCAATTTGCTTTCCTGAAACCGAAAATTAATCAACTAAGCGAAAATTAACACGAATTCAACATGCCATTAAGCAAAGCATACTTCATGCAACTAACACCCACTGATTAAGCAAGTTGTGAACAACCTATACCTATTAAGCATGAATTTGCGATTAAGCATTCATCAATTAAGTGTTTTACCATGAAAATGCAACCTGAAGAAGAGTTAACCAAATATAACTCCAAAATGAACAACAACCTCAAGGTTTCATTCCAATTTCTTCAAGAAATCAATACAAAGAGTTTAGCTAGACATGGAATTTGAAATACAACTCAAGGGAAAATGAAAATGTATCATTCAATTTCAACAAAATGCTTTAGAAGCGTAACCAACAACAAGCATAGCATGAAAAACGTAAATTAATCTAGAAAAATGAAAACCTAAGGTTCGGTGCTATTCAAAACTGAAAACGAAACGTTAATAAGCTTCAAAGAGTGCAGAAATTACAAAATCTCCAAATGGGTGTTAGCTCTGTAAGACCCGAGAAATTTAAATAATTAAATAAATAATTATTTAATAAATGCGGGTAGTGAAAGCCTTTATGGCAATAAATGCTAACTGTCATGACGTGAAAAAGTACTAGCTTAAATGGTTGAGAGTACTTAATTGTGTGAGAGGTCTTGGGTTCCAGTCCTATGTATGCGTTTGTGTGTTATTGAACCATAGTATTATCTTAGGATATAATTTGGGCGTGTTAATAGAGATAAATTTCTAAGATTTATAAAAAATATCAAGAAATATGAATTGGCTTGATGGTGGTGCATTGACTTGGCTTTGACATGGTTGTGGGTTCGAACCTTGGCTTAAGGAGATTAACTTACTTTTGCTAAGATCAATTTTTGGTAAGAATGTGAATGGACTCCAAAACCCTAGCTGAAAAGAGGTAGCCAAGAAGGGCTGGAAAAACAACTTCCAGCCTTGAATGTGTATTAAATCCATTTTAATTCTAGTTTGCGTTTTTGAACCATAAACCATCATTAAGGACTTGATTAATTGGCCAAGTAAGTGGGAGGAGAGTGTTGGAAGGTGCATTTCGTGTTGGTTGCCTAAGGGAGAATTTCTGAGCATAAAATTGAACCTAAAGAGAGTGAGTGAGTGTGCTTGGGTGGAGACAAGGCCTGAAATCAAATTGGAATCACAAAAGGGCACTAGAGGAGCATTAGTGCGGGGAAAAATCCAAGTTTTGGGAGTTCTTAATGTATGTTTTACTTTTCTTATCGTATGAATATGTATTATGGATCATGCTTGATGTGTGAGACATGTGATTGAGACAAGTTTTCTGGGTTTCCTCGTGAACCGCCTGGCGGCTGAAGGTGACCCGTCAGGCGACATATGAGTTGTTGGTCGTTTTCTCTTTTTTTTGGTTTATCAGTGGTGTGGTGGTGTTTGAATTGAATTTTTATTGCACTTATACGATGGCCATGACACGACTGATCTATAATTGTTTAATTGGTGGAAATGCATGAACTCTTTAATGAAATTGGGATTTGGATTCATGTTGGGGTTGGAAATAATTAAGCAGGAATTTTGAATATGATCAGTGTACTATTATGGAAATTGTGTTAATATGAATAAAGCATTAACACTGCCATATGCGTGCATGTGAAATTATGTCAACGCGAACATGGGTACTATGATTGGAGTGCTTGGGAATTAGGTCTAAATTGAAATGAAGTTGGGCAAAGCCCAAATCGTCAAGCACCGCCTAGCGGCGCTTGGCTGCCGCTTGGCGACACTACAATTCTGCTGGTCATTTTGAATTTTGTTGTAATTGCGTGTATTGAGAGTTATGCTGAATAACTTGGTATGGATGATAAGGATAAGTGAGTTAGTGTGGTGAAGGAAACATATGCATTTGATATTAAAGGATTTATGTATGAGTATGTGATAAGTGGGTTATATGCTTTAAACTATATAAAGTTGTATGTAAACATGATAGAGACCGTATTTATTGGGAACTGTAATGAGATACCACATGTCGTTAATTTAAGGTTATGGGTTGGTTAATTGGTAATGTGATAAATTTAAGGTAGAATGTATCATGGTTGATTAAGGGGAGGTCATGTATTAATTGAAAATTTTGCTAAGTGAAGTGGGTGAAAGTGCAAATGAGAATGATATCCATGAGGTGGTCTATCTTGTATGCTTCACAGTTTGTGTTGTGTTAAGGTGCATGTACAATATTGAAAATTTGGTGGCATGTTTCAACTAGTAAATAAAGGAGAACTTGCTAGACATGATAATACTTGATTTGGGCATGAGTTATATATATATATTGAGTTTTTGTCATAGTAACATGTTTGGAATCGCATAATTGTTATATAAATGATGCATTGTTTGTTTGGGGTCTCTTAAGACTCGAGGAAAATGCCAAAAACTAGTAGCATTGCGCTACTGGTACGGCGCCTGGTGGCACGGGGCGAGCCGCCAAGTGATAGAGACCTAAAACAATGACAGTGGCCACTGTATGCGCATGGCGCCTGGCGGCAGGGTTGGTCATGCCAAGTAATAGGGGTGCGACAAGGGTATTGGAAGGCGCTTGGCGCCTAGCGGTGTGAGAGGCCCGCCAGGCAGTTTGGAGCGAAGTTTCACCTAGCGACGCGAGAGGCGCGCTAGACGATTTTGGGTGCAGAGTTGGTTCACGAGAAGGATTCTACACAGCTTTAGGTGAAGTTCATGATGCGATGCTTTGGTTGGGGCCTAGTTACGAGTGTAACTTGTATTGGGGTAACACGTGGCCACTCTAGGTTGTAGCCTGGTGGTTTAGGAAGTCTAGTGGAGTGTGCAAGATCGTGGCTCGTACGGCGAGGTTTCAGATGATTGCTCTCTTCAGTGCATTTGATAGAGTTTGGTAGTCTGGGAATAACTACGGACTTCGGTTTGTTTTGGTGAACTCCACTTGGTGTTGCAAATTGTGGTCGTGGCAATTTATTCCCGCGTGTGGACTATTAGGTGGTGGCTTGTAGTCGGAGGGGCGAGTAGACACTTGTGCAGCAAAGGTCGATCAGTGTACTCACTAAAGGGTGTAGAGTCAAGAGGCGTTTAACATAACGGTTGAAAGACGATGAACTGAGGAAAGGGAAAAGCTAACTTGGGTTATAGTTTTGAGACGCTTTAATTACTATCATGTTTTATTTCCTTATTTAAATGAGCTAACCCTATTTGTGTGTGTTTGACGATGATTATGTAACTTGTTACATGGGAGCAGAGGTTGATGTAGGTGAGCGTGTGGATGCATAGAGACAGAGTGGAGAATCATTATGGGAATTTCACTAGATTTCTATTTGGAAGTTTATGGATTATTTGTTTTGGCTTCATAACTATTTTATGGTTGTAATATTTGAAGATCACGGTTTTATTTAGTTTATTGTGTTGGATTTCAATGTTTTAAATTTTCCCGCGTTTTGGAAAAGACTTTGAGAATAAATGAGGTTGTTATTCTTATTTTTAGTTGATTTTATTTTAAATAAGTAATTTCTGGCTAGGATGTTATAGGTTCAAGATGCAAAAAGTGTGAAAATGGAGTCTCCTCTCAATGGCCCTTCAATGGAGCTCCTAGAAACGTGGTTCAGTTGTTGGAAAATGAAGACAAGGGGTTTGCACCTAAAACCCTAAGATAAACTCGTGGTCACATTATCACAAATCCACATATTTACAAAAATGTCATTCTGGTCAACAGAATTACAAAAATGGCACTATGGACCCAAAATGTTGGTCCAATGATGTGGACAAGCGAATTGACATGGCGTAGGAGAGTCAATGATATATAATTAGAGAGTAGGAGAGTCACTACAAGAAATATCGTATTTATCGACCGATATATATCCATCGGTAAATTACCTTTACCGACGGACTTACCGACGTATATCCCTTGTTGTAATTACCGATGGATTATTCCGTCGGTAATGTCTGTATGTAGTTGTCTTCTTCTTTACCGATAGATTAATCCGTTGGTAATGGTCAAGTGAAATACAATACGTATGCACAAATGGTAGGAAATTAAATACTTTTTTTGTTGGTGTGTGAGTAAAATAAATTTCTCAATTTATTATAGGCAGAGTATACGATCCCGAGAAATCATAGTAATGACATCCCTCATGTTAAGAAAGCAAACATCCCAATGACAAAAGGTGGTTATCTTATATATGGCATTACTCATATGCACACCGGTGTTGTCAATGTTACTCTATATGGACAAGTAATATTTGATATTTGTTGTTCCCATATAAGTTGTATGATGTAGAAAAACTTACATTAAATTTTTTGTAATTCATATATTCATTAGGATGGAAGGGTTTTATGCACTTCAAATGCAAAATATGGAACTGGAAAAGAAGCAGGAAATGAAAAGGGTTACGTAGTTGGAATGTCGATTTGTTATCCTAAACCCGGTTCTATCAAGATCGAAGATGGTGAAATTCTAATACTAGAATCTGTATATGAAAACAAGTTTCGTACTGTAGCGATGGGGCATTTCTACATTTACTTGGCAGAAAAAATACCAAACAAGTATTTGAAGGAAATTTAATGTGAAAGTAGATATTTATCTTTCTATAATAACTTATATAATTTGTAGCATAATTATAATACATCAATACAAATTCTTGATCATCACTATGTGTATTAATGTTGTCTTACTTTTAATCCATTACTTGTTTTATGATCATGTTCTCTTAGTGGGTTATATGGTGCACAATCATTTTTATGCTAAAAGAGCTTATACATTAAAAATAAAGATTTTTGTGAACCAATTGTCAATTTGAATCCATTGATAACAGAAGAATGAGTAGAGGTAATTATGAATCACACCAAGTGAAGATGAAGTGAAAGGGATAAACACAAAAACTGAAAATGAATAAGCTATTTTTTTTATATCTATGTAAAGATCCCTACAATTCACTTTTGTAAAAGGGAATTCAAAATATCTAAGATGATTAATTCTATAGATAAACTTATGATAAATCTTATGCACTTCATTTAATAATTAGTATGTTAAAAAGTGTTTTAACAAGTTAAAAAGGCTTGTTGTATTTAGTTTCTAGTATGAAGGATTTATCGGTTTATTTCAAGAATGTTGGTAGTGGTAGAATGATTGGTCTTATTATAAATAGAATGATTGTGGGCCGAAGGATGAGAATGATTGTAGACCTAGTTTTCTTTTTTTTAATTTCCTAATGTTTAGATGGATTATTTTGCATGTTTAAGTATGTATTTGATTTTAGTATTAAAAAGTCATTATACATAAGGTAGGTAGGAATGGAACAATGAATTTGGTCTCCCTGGAAGAACTCAATACATAAAATATATTTTCAATATAAAGAACTCGTGTTTATAAACATAAAAGTAAAAATTTGAATGCACATTACTTAAATCATGATAGTTTTTGTAACCATGACTTTTTAAAGAATAATGTTTTTTTGTATTATTATAAATAACATTAATACTAAAAAGTAGAAAAAATTGTGCAATAACATAGTACTTAAACACATAGAACTTTAATGTTTTTATTATATCTAATATCATCACATTCAAATACTATTTGACGTCCTTCTTCCAAGTAATTAGATACATAAGTTCTTCCACTAATCTCTAATCTTAGTGTTTTTAGTTGGAGAATTTCATAGGACTTTACGGTTGACTGATCCATGCACGCCATGAACAAAAATATATTTCAATCTCCCAAAACGAACAATGTTTTCAAAATGTAATGGCAAATCCTGCATAAGAAATTGTAGTATTTATAAAATAAGGCATTTCATTAATTACAGTTTATAATTTATCAATTAAGCTTACATTTGGATTCACGACACCATTTACAACTAATTAAAATAATTCAAAATAGGTATTTCAATGAAAGACTTTGAAAGAAGAACAAAATGTATTTGGTTACGACCTAAATAAAAAAATTAATATAACAATAATTATATCCTCTTTTTACTCTAAAAACAATCACGTATGGAGAGTTATCGTGTTGTATTTGAAACTAATAAAATGATATTAAAAAAAAGAATTAATCTATTTTTGGTATATAACCACTATTGCTACTTATAAGGATATTGACAATTTTAGAATATCATAGTTCATTTGTAGTAAAACATTCCAAATTAAGAATGTGTATTAAGAAATTCTTCTTACAATGTAATACTTACAATGTACACCACAAAAATATAAAATCTTAGTAGGGGTTTATTAACAAAGGTTATAATAACCTCTAGAAAGAAATGGACATAGGAGAGGTTTTGAAAATCCTTGTTAAATACCAAGGGTTTTCTTAAGAACCCCAATAAAATTTAAATTCTCAATGTTTATTTCATTTTTCTGTTTTCATAATTTGTAAAATTTGCACTTTGTCTCTGAATAGGGCCACGTGCTCTGGAACACTATTCCTAAACAACATTCCATAACCTTATCAACCTAAAAACACTTTATCCTTGCTTTTGTGCTCTATGTGTTTCAGAAGCTCTCTTCGTTCTCCTTCATCACTTTTCCGTTCTCATCAAATTTCAAGTCTCAGGTAACAACCTTTTCATTCTTCATGCTTCCTCTTTCTATTTCATCACTATTTCTCTTTCACTCTCATAATTATTTCTCATTCCAATTGTATCTCATGTTTTCATCTTCCACATCACTACGTTGTATCCTTGATTTCAAGTTCGATTTCGCATCCCTTGCACTTTCGTTTTCAAGTTTCATTTCATCTTTTGATTTCATCTCACTACCCTAACTCACTATTTATTTTCCCTGTTCTAACTCAATGTTGTCAAGTAGTAGCGGTGACCGCAAACACTGCAACCGGATGTGATCTCGTATATCAAAATAGGTATAATTTTCAATTCAGAAACCTATTTAGCTTCTCACAATATCCAGTTCGCACTAATCACTAATTTTTGTTCATTATTTTTCAAAATAATGTGTTTTTGCTTTTCCAAAAGGTAAAAGGGGTATGAGTTTGTGTTTGATGTGTGGGCAGCCAATTAGAAAATTCCTACTCCATTTGATAATCCACATTTCTGAAATTTAATTTCACCGAACCTATTTCCATTTGAGCAATTCTGTCAACTTGTTTCTGTACACGTGTGTGGGTAGGGCCGGAATGGCGCGCGTTCCCAGGGGATCGTGGTCGCAGTGCTGAACTATGAGGATGTGTTGATGAATTTGGTGGTGGCAGAGGAGACACATATGGATCCATTGTTGGTGGGGCGAAGAGAGTGGGGGATTACGGGGACGCGAGGAACGAGGTGGAGGAAGAGGTAAGGGTGGGGTTGAGTAGTAGGAAAAGGGAGCATAGGAAGAGAAGAGGATGGTGCATTTGGGAGTTTCATAGGGTCTTAGGGAGAATGCCTTTGAGGTATAGCTATGGCAAGTTTGTTGATGATATTGGGGAACATGGCTTGTGTTACAAAGGTGGCAAGATTGTCTTTTATGATCAATCATGAAACGTGATTTTTTCACTTCAATCTCTATGATTTTAAATCTACTGTATTTGGTTTTACACTTCTCAAGATTTTATTTGGCTAAATTCCAAGCTCGTGAAGGAAGGCTTCTGTTTCTCTAAAGTCGGAGGAGACATTAACTCCCGAGTGAACATGGCATGAAATTCAATTCCAAAGACATGAAGGAGATGGTGAAGTTTGAGTGCAATGATGTTTTGCTATTAGGGGTTGGGGGCTGTCATTACAGGTGGTCGACATGTGAAAAAGCTTCTAATGGAACTTTGAACTCTTTATTCACCATGATATCGATCTGGTTGAAGGAAAAAAGTTTCAAGGTGGAGTTAAGAGATCTTATGAAGGTTCAATTGACATGTTTCGGAGTTTCATGTTGTTTGTGATAAGTGAAAGTTTTTAAGGGAAATGAGGGATAAGTTTTTAAGATTGTGGGGATTTTGTGTGAGCTCGGTACGTGTGAAATTTGGATTCACTATTATATGTTGTCATGTATACTGCTAGTAAATGCTTTCATAAGCCTCCATAAATCAGAAAATGGAGAGCATACAATAGCCTTCAAGATTTGCGAATATTTCCATGCAACTATTCGTACATGTGCCATTGTTGTTGGCATTGCTGCACTTATTACTGTCATTGTTTGTTTTTGCTGATGTGATGGAAATTTTTGGATCTAGCCTTTTGTTGTGAATATTTTTTGTTTCAGCTAATCAATTAGGCATAGAGTTATTGTGAAAGACAAATTTTCTTACAATCAACTAAAGTTTGATTTATGCAGTGCCAGTACAATACATGCAAATGGTAATTCAATAAGATCACATCATCCCTTTTATTGTTTTGTATAACAGATGGTTGAAAGTGGTTCTTATCGGGTGATAGTTGTACTTACAATTTCATATTCCTAATCAACCTTCAATATTAGAGTTTTGAAATTTCATCTTATGGTGAAGTCAATCTTAGTTTTGCATGTTGTTAGATGAAGCTTACAAATGGCTATTTTTTTGGTTGTTTTATGAATCTAACTTATATTTCTAGACAACTATCCTTCCTGTATATGTAAGTTACTTCGTTATGTCCTTCATTTTCGTTTTAGATATCCTAGTTGCATCAAATGATAGTGTGGTGGATAAACTAAACTTTTAAACTTTTGTTCCAGAACTATTTAGATGATTGGCATATGGTTAGTTCTTTGTGAAACAGTATTGATATTTTTTGTCTTCTCAGATTTCTTTCAAATTTTAAAGTATACCATTACTTATTTAATGTTTTTTTAGAAAATAAAATATTTAATTAATGTTATGTTTATCACTTACCAGTAACTTTTTTAAAATAGAATATTCTATACATTTCTTAATTACCTCATGTGTTTGATGCAACTTTTGAAGATTCATATGAATAATTGAACTTTTTCCCTTTTATCTTTGGAAAGATTTTTATAGATTTATGTATGTAGGGTTGGTATGATATAGAAATATAAGGAATGAATTCACATACAAAAGGCAATTTTGGTTTGTGATAATTGTTTTGGGGACATTGTCAACCATGAAAGTGGGATAACAATTGATTGGTGTGTGTACCATGTGCAATCAATTTATTATTAGATAGGTTGCAACACATGATGTTGAACCTTGATGGTTACCACACACATGCTCTATTTTAAGAAAGATTAATTTTAACAAATATCTTACACAACAACAATCCTTTTTTCTTTCAATATCTGCTCCTCCACTCACCATGCTCAAATAGATAACATTGTACTCTAGTTAAGGTTTTCCTGCTTTAGTTTCAGCCCTTCCAGTTCGTTATATATATATATATATATATATATATATATATATATATATATATATATATATATATATATATATATATATATATATATATATATATATTTTTTTATAAAA
>Ga0214542_1009791_pt1 | contig 14556 bp, 5 predicted proteins | sample CNSS1metaG_FD_160096 | JGI IMG/M metagenome (GOLD analysis project Ga0214542, IMG submission 160096) | Root nodule microbial communities from cowpea collected in UCLA plant growth center, Los Angeles, California, USA - CNSS1 | ecosystem: Host-associated > Plants > Roots > Nodule | place: USA...
TCAACTTTACTTAAAATTGTTTTAAAATTTTAAATTTATATGTGTTTTATTGTAACATGAACTAGGTAATTTATGAATTTTTTTCTATGAACATTATTTTCTATTAACAACTTTTAAACCATTTTAATTAAAGTTCAATGTAAAATATTAATTAAATGAACTTAATTTGGTTAAAAATATTTACTTGAAATATCAATTTTGATGGAAATATTTGTGTACATTTATACATAAATTAAATTTGATTTCAATTTGGAGAGGGACAAAATTGCTCATTTTTTACAAAAATTGGGACTAAATTGAGACAAATTAAAATAAAGGGACCAAATTGAGACTAAGGAAATGACACCTGGCGTAATACTGACACGTGTCACTGTCACTGCCACGTGGCACGATGACAACTTGACACGTGGCAATTTTTTGATTTTTTTAAAAAAAATTCAAAATAAAAAATAAAAAATAAAAAAAAATTCAAAAAAAAATTAATAAAAAAATTCAAAAAATCGAGGAACTGACACGTGGCACTTCCTCTAACGGCGTCAACCTTGACTTAACGGCAAGGGCAAACGTTACGTTTCAACAAAAAAGAGGACTATTTTGAGACTTTTAAAAATATGGGTACCATTTTGAGATTTTGACTCTAAAATGGGGACCAAAGGCATAATTAAACCTTTTAAAAAGGACTTAATTATCACCAAAAAAAAAAATTTTGATCTGAAAGATGATTACTTAATCTATTTTTTAAATTAGATTTGATTAGATAATATAACTAATTATATATGTCACTACATTTACATTATTTAATAAGATAATTACCTAAAAAAGATATGCTTAATTATTGTTTAAATGTAATAAGAGTACACAAATGTTAATTCTATGTTAGTTTCTTATACAATGAATTTAACATATTATTATTCAATAAAATAAAATATATAAATTTGTAACAATTTAGAAAAGTAAAAACAGTATTGTTCCTAAAGAAACCAAAAACGTTCGCAAAGAGTCAAATATACAAATCTTTAATTAAGATCAAGATATTTCAGATCAGGTTGATACTTGGGTTCACTCTTCAATTTTTTTCTATAAGTCACTAGTCATTTTCATTTTTTCTATTGAAATATCTTTTTCAAAGGGTAGAGTCCTTAGTGGCGAGGGTGCCTAACTCTGACGCTCAAGTTAGTTTTTGCAGTAAATATGGTGGTTACAATAGATGTGATCAGTCTCTCACTTCGTGAACAATACTATTTATATTACATCAACAATACTATTTATATTACATCGATGAGTTCAAATTGTTAGACATGAAGCATGCAAGATTAAAATTCAAGGACACCAACATACAATCACCATACTTAAAGAAAGATTCAAAACTAATTAAATTACTTAAAGATAAATTAGATTTGGAATCAAATATTTAAAATCAAATCTTTAAAAGAGAAAAAAATGAGCTTTACAAAAAGAAAAAAAGAAAGAATCACCCTCACGAATAAAATTTATAAAAGTGATGTTTCTTTTACACACACTGAAATATAGAGTAGCTAAATAAATGTTTATGCGTGAAAAATTTTCATCACACAAAATAAATGAGTACATTTTTTTTGGCAAATCAAAATGATTAAAACAGCTAATTCAAGAATACTTTCAGAGAATATGTAATAAAAAATTAAAAAATTACAATATTATTGAAAACAATAAAAATATTAATCTTGTGTCAACTTAAAAAATTTCCATAACATGTGAATAAATTAAATACAATTTAATTAAATTCATAAGATATTTTAACCAATTATCCCGATATCATATACAAATTAGATTTCAATTGATCAAATAATATTTTAAATTTGATTTAATTACCACGAAATCAAATAATTTTAATCCGAAAGATAATTATTTAATCTATTTTTAAATTAGATCTGATTAGATAATATAACTAATTATACGTGTTACTACATTTACATTATTTAACAAGATAATTACCTAAAAAAGATATGGTTAATTATTACTATTATATCTAACTAAACTAGATTTCGTTACACTTAATTATTAATTGAATACCATTTAATTAAGTTTTTCATATGATTAGATAAGATCATGGCGGAAATATGACTTAACCAAATCTTACAGTATCTAATTAAATTATGTTAGATTATATATGATGAATTATTTAACCGTTTAGGTTCACTATCATCATTATTTAAAGCATATTTAAATTTATAATATAACTAGATAATATGATTTTGTAAATATTTTCATATCTCTAGATCTCTATATAATAACACACTATAATAATATTCATTTCACTCATAGCTTTCGATATTTTTCATAGCTTTCAATATTTTGAATTCTCTTCACACTTTCTTTATTCATTTTCTATACCCATTTTCTTCATGGAAGAAACACAACAATATAGGAAGAAACTCATCATAAAAATTTCTTCTTCATGTCCTAAGAATCGTGAAGGAGTATGCGAATTGAAGAATAAAAGGGAATATTATGCAACAGCAATATGGGTTGATGTGAAAAATACATCAAACTCTTGTGAGAGTAATCAAAAAATTAGGTACGAGAAGTGTGATAAGAGAGAAGATAAGGAAATGTCGCAGAAAGAGTGGAAGAAAAGAGAGAAGAAATGGAAGGTAGAAGATGCAACGAGAATGGACAATTGCAAAAGGATGCAGTGTTGGACGATGATGAAGCGTTTGATGGTGGGAAGATATGCATGGGTTTTCAAGAAGAATGATCTAAACAAAAAGATAATGAGTTTGCAGGATATTGAGTTAAAGTTGAAAAGATTGGAATATTCAAAAGTTGATGACTTTGCAGATGACATGAGGAAGGTGTTCTCTTATCCATTGGGGTATCCTTCCAAAAGTGAAGTTCATAGAATTGCAAGGGAGATTAGTCAATCTTTTGAGTTTAAGTGGAAAACTACGAAAAATAAGTGGATATTAGAAAAACAAAATTTGTAATAGATTTTGCCTTTGTGCCTTATTCAATCAAATGACGATTTTAAAGTTTCAATATTATTTTATATTTTATTGAGGTTATGTATTTTTATAATTTATATCGTTCGCGGTGATATAATATACTCTGTCAAATATTCTGTTTACAAATTATATATTAAACAAAAATAGTGTAAATTGTATGTTAATAATGTAAATTATTAGATTAATTTTAGGATTAAATATGTTTTTGGTCTCATTACTTTCAGTGAAAATTGGAATTAGTCTTTTCTCGCACGTTTGGCCCAAGTTAGTTCTTCATCTTTATAAATGAGTGAATTTAGTTTTTCAACCAAATTTTTTTAAAATTTATTTGATGTTTCAGATGTGTTTCTCATCTAACATTAAAATGGAAATATGTCAAACGGTGTAAACAACTCAAATGCTATCATAAAATGTGTTTGAAACGTCAAATAAACTTATCAAATAAACTTAAAGATGAAGTACTATATTCACGCTGGGAAAATTAAGGGAGTAAAACATATTTAATCATTAATTTCATTTAAAGTTATATTTAATTGACATAAAATTTATAATATCTGAATGATTTTTAAATAATTAAATACCAAATTTATATTTAAATATCTTTTTATTCTTCTTAAGTAATTTTTAAATAGTAAAAATAAATAAATAACGTTTAAAGAAGTAACTTTTAAAGTTTATTTAATCAAATAAGATAACAAAAATAAAATAAATTGACTTGAATCATCATACATATTTTAAAATAATTATTTCTAATATTTATTATGTTTAGATTGTTCTTGATAATTAAATATCAAATATAAAATATTATTTATGATTATACATATATTTTTAAAGTTTATATATATCTTTGAAATATAGAGGTATCATTTTCTCTTTCTTTCTTAACTTGGTCCGTGTTTTGTGATAAAAGAAAAAGGTGAATTTAATATTGTTTAAATGTAATAAGAATTCACATATATTAATTCTATGTTAGTTTCTTATATAGTGAATTTAACATATTATTATTCAATAAAATAAAATATAAATTTGTAATAATTTAGAAAAGTAAAAACATTATTGTTCCTGCAAGGACCAAAATGTTCGCAAAGGGACAAACCTTTTATCAAGGTCAACATGTCTCGGGTCAGGTCGACACTTGGGTCCACTCTTCAATCTTTTCTATAAGTTACTAGTCCTTTCCATTTTCTTCTATATGAGATATCCTTTTCATATAAGAGGGTAGAGTCCTCGACGGCGAGGATACCTAACTCTGACGCTTAAGTAAATTTCTGCAGTAAATAGAGTGTTTGCAATAAATGTGATCAGTCTCTCACATCGTGAACGTCGTATTTATACTATCTGGATGGGTCCAAATTGTTAGGCATGGGATTATGCATGATTAGATCATCTTAAGGTTTCGCTTAACATGTTAACTTACCCTTAATTGTTTTGTCACTCACCATTTTGTCTAGGTGGATCCGTTGCAACAGTGACACACGTGTTTGTCGTTTCATCCTACGTCGACCATTAAGTTTTAGGGACGTACTCGACAATGTTCAATTCTCATAATCATCTATAAAATTTCTATAACATGTGAATAAATTAAATACAATTTAATTAAATTCATAAGATAATTTAACCAATTATCACGATATCATATACAAATTAGATTTCAATTGATCAAATAATATTTTTAATTTGACTTAATTACCACGAAATCAAATAATTTTAATCCGAAAGATAATTACTTAATCTATTTTTAAATTAAATCTGATTAGATAATATAACTAATTATACATGTTACTACATTTACATTATTTAACAAGATAATTACCTAAAAAAGATATGGTTAATTATTACTATTATATCTAACTAAACTAGATTTCGTTACACTCAATTATTAATTGAATACCATTTAATTAAGTTTTTCATATGATTAGATAAGATGATGGCGGAAATATGACTTACTAAATCTTACAGTATCTAACTAAATTATGTTAGATTATATATGATGAATGATTTAACCGTTTAGGTTCACTATCATCATTATTTAAAGCATATTTAAGTAGATAATATGATTTTGTAAATATTTTCATATCTCTAAATCTCTATATAATAACATAGTATAATTATATTCATTTCACTCATAGCTTTCAATATTTTGAATTCTCTTCACACTTTCTTTATTCATTTTCTATACCCATTTTCTTCATGGAAGAAACACAACAATATAAGAAGAAACTCATCATAAAAATTTCTCCTTCATGTCCTAAGAATCATGAAGGAGTATGTGAATTGAAGAATAAAAGAGAATATTATGCAACAGCAATATGGGTTGATGTGAAAAATACATCAAACTCTTGTGAGAGTAATCAAAAAATTAGGTACGAGAAGTGTGATAAGAGAGAAGATAAGGAAATGTCGCAGAAAGAGTGGAAGAAAAGAGAGAAGAAATGGAAGGTAGAAGATGCAACGAGAATGGACAATTGCAAAAGGATGCAGTGTTGGACGATGATGAAGCGTTTGATGGTGGGAAGATATGCATGGGTTTTCAAGAAGAATGATCTAAACAAAAAGATAATGAGTTTGCAGGATATTGAGTTAAAGTTGAAAAGATTGGAATATTCAAAAGTTGATGACTTTGCAGATGACATGAGGAAGGTGTTCTCTTATCCATTGGGGTATCCTTCCAAAAGTGAAGTTCATAGAATTGCAAGGGAGATTAGTCAATCTTTTGAGTTTAAGTGGAAAATTACCAAAAGGAAATGGATATTAGAAAAACAAAATTTGTAATAGATTTTGCCTTTATGCCTTATTCAATCAAATGACGATTTTAAAGTTTCAATATTATTTTATATTTTATTGAGGTTATGTGTTTTTATAATTTACTAGGCACGGGTAATTCATGTTTTATTTATTGATTTTGTTTAAATATTTTGTGTATAATTATTAAGATATTTTTATTAAGAGTAATTTAGTTGATATCAGTGGTAAATGTTTGTTATAGTTTAATAATATTAATTCGGTATTAGTAATTTTAGAAATAATTATTTATATTAAAATTTGTATTGTATTATATTAAATTTTGTTTATAATATATATTTTATTAAATGAGATTTTTGAAAAAATAAAAAAATAAAAAATAAATTGTGACATAATAATCTTCATATTGCTTAAAACAACTTAATTGAATAACTAATGATATAGTAATTTTAAAAATAATTATTTTACATATTAAAATTTCTATTACACTATGTTAAATTTAGTTTATATTACATTTAGAATTATAATTATAATTTGTAAGTGTATAAAAATAAGTCATGGTAATAAAACATTTAAGTGTATAAGTATATAAAAGTAATTGTATAAAAAGTGGAATAGTAATTTTAAAGTTAAAATACTCCGTTGGTCCTCGTTTTTGTTGCAAAATCTCAATTTGTTCATCGTATTTTTATTAGTCTCAATTAGGTCCTCATTTTTGTAAATTAGTATCAATTAGGTCATTTTCGTTAGTAGAGAACTAACAGCGTTAAGTCGGTGCCACATGTCAACTCCACGTTTTTTTTATTTTTTTAATTTTTTTTAATTTTTAAAAAAATATTTATGCCACGTGTCAGGTTTGTAGTGTGCCACGTGTCAATCTAATATGGTGACACGTGTCAAATTATTGTATGAATCTCAATTTGGTCCTCATATTTGTTAATTTTATTTGATTTCAGTCCCAAATTTTTTTTAAAAATTTTAATTTCATGTGCTCTAAATTTAGAACAAATTTAATATTTTTATAAATTTAATGATGATACTTTTATTATAAGTGATTTTTCTATTACATATTTTTAACAATATTTAATTTATTTATATTTATATTTATATTTTACATTAAACTTTATTTGAATTTTATTTTAAAATTATAAATATATAGATTAATAAATTTATATTCGAAATATTTGTATAATATTCAATATCAACAATATTTTAGAGTTGACTTAAAAATAACAATTTTATAAATTCAAATGTAAAATTTTAAAATAATTTTATAACAAATTAAAATAAATATATTTAAAATTTTAATATTAAATACAATTAATATTATTAAAAAATTTAATAAAAATATCAATTTTAATAAAAATAATCATAACATTATATAAATAACATTATATAAAAGTAAAATTTGGTCTAAATATGGAGTGCTTGAAATTGAAAACTTTTAAAAAAAATTGGGACTCAAATCAAATCAAATTAACAAATATGAGGACCAAATTGATATTCATACAATAATTTGACACGTGTCACCATATTAAATTGACACGTGGCACACTACAGACATGACACGTGGCATAAATATTTTTTTAAAAAAAATAAAAATTTTAAAAAATTTAAAAATTTAAAAAAATTTAAAAAAAATCAAAAAAACGAGGAGCTGACACGTGGCATCTACTTAACGGTGTTAGTTCTCTACTAACGGAAAGGACTTAATTGATACTAATTTACAAAAATGAGGACCTAATTGAGACTAATAAAAATACGAGGACCAAATTGAGATTTTGCGACAAAAACGAGGACCAACGAAGTATTTTAACCTAATTTAAAAATATATAAACAACTGTAAAATTTCATTATTATAATTGAATATATTCAACAATTACATAGCACATTCTTCGATCTTACTTCAAAAAGGTAAAAAGCAAAACACTTTTCTCCCATCTCGCTCTTCAAGAATAAACGCCGCTCAAAGAATCACCCAAACCAAAAAATCTGGATTTCAACAACTAGGAACGCATCATAAATGGAAGCAAGTCTATCATATTGGATTCTTAGGTTTTGATTTCTGATTTACTCGATTATTCTCGTCGTTTTCTTTTGGTAAAGTTCTTTTCATATATTTTTAACTTGCTTCGATCAATCTACTTTTTCCAAATTTTTCAAAAAATATTAAGATGTTGGTAGGTATAAAAAACATAATTTTCACTTATTAATATATTTTATTTTAATTTAAACTTTACTATTACTATATTATTGTATTTTATTAACAGTAATTATATTAATTTTTATTTAATATTTTTACACATATTAGAATAAGGGGATCTTTAAGTTCGTATAGGCATAAGACATGGTAAGTGGTAAGTATATATAAACCAAACAAAGATTCATGAGCAAGGGATTTGAAAGACCGCCATGAATAGTGTAATGTTGTGAATAAAATAACTTGAGGTTGAATAGAAGAGCACCATGTAATGTTTATTGGATGTTGGTAAATGTTGAAGTTGTTTAAAATCCTTTACATTTAGAACAAAATTTGTCAATCAAGTTAAATTAGTGTTAGACTATGCAATATTAATTTAGTTATTGGTGTGTACTTATTTGCTATAAATTTTGGAGAACTTCTTTGAAAACCACATAAGTTGTAGAGTCCAAAGCCCTTTTGTTGTTGTCATGAATAAGAATCTTTAATCTATATTTGCTTTGAATCCTAAACACAACAACATACAGTTGTTTGTGGCTAAAAACTGGTGTTGGTAAATATAGTCCCATTGAAGCTAAAGATTGACCTTGGGATTTGTTTATTATCATAGCATATGATACCATGATAGGAAATTGTCTTCTAATAAGTTTAAAAGGTCATGGTGATTGTGATAGAGACATAGACATTCGCGAAATATATATTTCATCACCACTTGTGCTTCCTGTGATAACTTTTGCACCAATAACATGATTTGCTAGCCTTGTTATTATCAATCTACTTCCATTACATAAACCTTGAGTTTGATCCAAGTTCCTCAAGAGCATTATTGGTGTTTCAATTTTCAACTTAAGTTTATGGTTTGGAATACCTGATGTGGTTAATGAATTTAAAAACTTTGGAGTAATTTGATCAAAAACATCGGCTTCTATTCCCTCAGAATTGTCTATGATATCAGAGATAAGATACTCCTTTTGTTCTCCTGCAAAAATAGTCAATAAAAGCTATTGATATGGAATACTTTTTTATAAATATGTATATCATTAAATAAAATAAATTTTAGGATATGTCATGTAAAAGTTCCAAGTATTAACGATAAAACATAGTCATTGATCTGATCAACTATTTCAATTCTGCTAGCCAATATTGCCCTACATTGTAAGAAATTAAGATCTCTGAAGTTTTCAATTAATTCTGGATAAGTACTTGTAACTATAGCTTCAACAGGATCAACAAAGTTTGTGATTAGCAATTCTAGCGGGATTTGTATTTCAGCTATACCATCATTAGGTTCAAATAATTTACCATCTCCGAGTTTCACTATCCATTCAGAGAATTCTTGAATTTGTCTTACATTGACTTTTTGTAACCTGTTTTAAAATAAACGCATATCCTTTGTAAATGTTAATATTTGACATTGGTCCCAAAGATATGAAGCATTAATTGTTGCATGAACAATATCTGTTTCCTCTAGGAATAACAAGTAGAATTTGTTTGAAATCACCTCCAAAAACTATTACTTTTCCACCAAATACAAACTTAGATTTATTTTCTTTTCTCATTATATCATTCAATGTTCTGTCTAGTGCTTCGAAACATAATTTATGTGCCATTGGTGCCTCATCCCTTATAATGAACTCATCCTGCTGTAATAATTCAGAAACCTCACTTCCTTGTTGGATATTACAAACTGAGGTATCTAGTGTTGGTACTGGAATTTTAAATTTTGAATGCACTGTTCTTCCTCCTTGTAACAATAGAGATGCAATTCCACTTGATGCGACTGTTAAGACAATTTTTCGTTGACTACGCAAAGCTGAAGCCAATGTTTTCCACATGAATGTTTTTCTTGTCCCACTATAGCCATATAGGAAGAACATAACTCTTTTTTATAATTTATATCGTTCACGGTGATATAATATACTTTGTCAAATATTTTGTTTACAAATTATATATTAAACAAAAATAGTGTAAATTGTATGTTAATAATGTTAATTATTACATTAATTGTAGGATTAAATATATTTTTGGTCCCATAACTTTAAGTGAAAATTGAAATTAGTCTCTCCTCGCAAATTTGGCCCAAGTTAGTACTTCATCTTTATAAATGTGTTGATTTAGTCATTGTAACCAACATTTGATAAGTTTATTTGACATTTCAAACGCGTTTTATGATAGCATTTGAGTTGTTTGCACCGTTTGACATATTTGCACTCAGTTCAATGTTAGTTGAGAAACACATTTGAAACATCAAATAAATTTTTAAAAAAATTGGTTAAAAGACTAAATCGATGCATTTATAAAGATGAAGAACTAAATTGATCAAAAGTTTCAAAAAAGAACTAATTCTAATCGGGAAAGTTGAGAGACAAAAATATATTTAATCCTTAATTTCATTTAAAACTATATTTAATTTTCACAAAATTTGTAATATCTGAATGATTTTTCAATAATTAAATACTAAATATAAATTTAAATATGTTTTTATTTTTCTTAAGTAATTAAATAATCTTAGTGATCACTTTCTTCTCACAAAATAAACAAGTTGAAGGGTGAAAAATTGTTACGAAGCAGAATCCAATTGGTATATTCATGAAGCCTATTCCTTAAAGCAAACTCATGCTAACAATTGTTTGATATCACTCATTTAAATTTGTTTCAAACTCAAGTCAAGGTGGATTTTTTGTTAATACTCAACACTTGGCTCCGATAATATAATTGTTGTTTATGACAATATCTATCATGGAGATTCTCATTGTTGCAATGTCACCTCTTCTAAACACTTTCTTACCGTTGTAACTCACCAACATCCATTTTTATAATTTAAAGTTTAAAAAAAGAGATAAATTGATAATACTAACGGAATAGTATTACGTTCAAACTTCAACATATATCAATCAAACGTTAATTTATTACAACAAAGTAAATCCTACAGTCTTAAGATTTTGACAATAAATAATATACATTAAGTCAATTTGACACTTGTTATCTCACAAAATTATTTACGAAGAAAAAGAAATAAAACTAGACACATGTATTAAAATTTGCTTGAAAAAATATATAACTTTTATTTCATATTATTAATATTTATCATATCAATGATAAACATCGACACTCGAAATTTTAAACAATGATAAATACTAAACATCGACAATCAAAATTTTAAACAATGATAAAATCATTTGAAATACAGATGATCATAATTATTTAAAAGTATCTTATTTAGGTTATGCAAAATTGTTGATAATAGATGATACTTGGGTTGTAAAAGAATTATTAAAACTAAAATTTGAAAAAATTGTTAAATTTACTTGTCATAATAATTTATTAGAAATATAAACTAACTACCATTATAAAACTATATGTGAGCAATATAAATTACTAATTCTTGTTTCTTTAACTTATATATATATATATATATATATATATATATATATATATAATGGCGGATCTTCACCAAAATTTTTGGAGTAGCCAAAATAATATACTCAAAATTTATATATTTAATATTATTATGACTAATTCAATAAAAATGAATACATAATCTAGTACATTTATAATTATCAAAGAAATTACACATATATAAAGAAATGTCTATCATTTTTTCATATTTTTGAACTGAGAGTAATTAAATTATAATTAAATTTTTCAGTTAATTTTTTTTCGATGTAAATAACCATATTATCTGCAAAATATTCATCTTCCATTTTATTAACATGTATTTGATTCAAAAATATTCACAAGCTTTTATTTTATTGTTATGCGATAAATAACCATATTATCATGTTTTCATTTTCACTAGTAGTTTCTTTATCAATTTAAAAAAATAAATTTATTCTTTTGTTTTTCATTAATATACCTATTTAAAAAATAATTTTAAGACTAAAAAATAATTTATCATCATCTAATCAAAAGTTGAGAGACATAATTACTAAAAAAAAACTATGATAATCAAGTTATAATTAAAAATCGACTATGAAAAATCACATAGTACATTGTTTCTTCTTCTATATTAATAAAAAATGAATATACAAAAAGGTTATGAGATAAAAAATAATGTTAAATGTTAAACAAATAGTTCACTATCAAGTGAGATAGGAGAAAATTACCTTATTTATTTATTTAATAATGGAAGAGAAAATATGAAAAGATGAGAATAAAAATACTGAGTTTATGTCTAACTTTTTCTAGTAATAAAAGAAAATAAATAAGCATGAAAGAAGAATACAACTTATGAAAAACTCAAAAGACAATAAAAAAGAAAATAAAAAATATCTTAATAATTTTGTTTCTTTATATATTTAATTTTATATTTTATTATTTATTATTGTACTTTATAAAATAAATAAATAAATACTTAATTTAATTTTTATTAATTTTGAATATAATATTATTTAATTTAAAAAAATACAAATAGTTTTAAAAATTTATATAATTTTTTAAAAAAATAAATACAAAATAATGAAAAAAAAATAAAAAAGATTGGGGGAGGGGGGCGTGGCCCCTGCTTGCCCCTTTAGGGTGTGTTCCTTTGTGTAGAGGGATATGGGGGAGAGTGTGAAGATGAATTTGTGTAGATTTAGGTGGATGAATATTTGCGTTTTTTTGAGTGGATTTAGAGGGTAAAGTGAGTAGATTTGGAGATAATTTTTATGAAAGTTAGTGAAAGATTTGATTGATGTGATAGATAAAATTATATGTTAAAATAGATATATTTATTAAGTTACCATAATACTCTTGTGTAAAAAAAGAAAATGATTTTGTAATTTGATGTTATAAAAATAATTATAATTAATTAATACGAATTAAAAAAATATTATAATTATATAAAATTTTGGTATAATTAATTGTATAGTACCCAGTTTGGGGCTACTGTGTCAAATAGGTATCCGGTTTTAAAAAAGTATAAATTGCATCCCAACTTTTGAAAATTGCTTCAATTAGGTCCCTTTCAGACAGAGTTGACTAACGCCGTTAGTCAACGTGCCACGTGTCAATCTATGATTTTTTTGATTTTTTTTAAAAAAGTTTATTTTTTTTAATTTTTTAATTTTTTTAATTTTAAAAAAAAATTTAAAAATGCCACGTGTTAAGTCCCTGTGTGTGTCACGTGTCAGTGTCACTATCAGATGTCATTGTGTTGATTTCGATTTAGTCCCCATATATGTCTTTTTGTTTCAATTTAGTACCTAAGTATGTGTATCTGATTCAATTTTATCCCAATTTTTTTTTAATAATTAAAATATTTTGTAATCCATTTTTTATAAGATTAAAATTAATTAAGTATAAATATTTTTACAAAATTAAGTACTAATATTTATAATGTTTCTCTCAATTTCAGACCAAATTTATTATTTGTATAAATGTTATACTAATATTTTTAATTAAAAACGACTTTTTAACATATTACTTTATTAATTACTTTTTTATTAAGTACTCATGTTTTGTTAATTTTTATTTTTTTTTCAAAATAGAACAATATTGTCTCTTACTAATTTTAAATCAAAATTTTTATTGGTATGAATTTTATACTAATTTTTTTTTATTAAAAATGACTTAATAAAATAACTTTTACCACTAAATTTTAATATAAATATCAAATATTTAATTTTTGTAAAACTTTTATACTTAATTACTTTTAATTTTATAAAAAAATATTTTAATTATTAAATATTATTAGGTCAAAATTGAATCAAATACACATGAGTAGGTACTAAATTGAAACGGAAAACACTGACACATGGCATTACAATGTCACGTGGCACTGACAATGCCACGTGGCACACACAGGGACTTGACACGTGGCATTTTTAATTTTTCTTAAAAAAAATTAAAATTAAAAATTAAAAAAAATTAAATTTAAAAAAAAAAAATCAAAAAAACCACAGATTGACACGTGGCACGTTGACTAACGGCGTTAGTCAACTCTGTTTGAAAGGGACCTAATTGAAGCAATTTTCAAAAATTGGGATGCAATTGACACTTTTTAAAAACCGGGTACCTATTTGACACACTAGCCCCAAACTTGGTACTATACGATTAATTATACCTAAAATTTTAAAATAAAAAAAGTCAAATTTTATGAAAACACCGGTTACGTAACCCCTTCGAAAACAAGGCACCGGTTACGTAACCGGTGTCGTCCCTCTCTCTTCTCAGCACAACATCGGTGCCATCCCAACCTCACGCAAATACACAACACCTCACCACCACTGGAAGACACCGGTGCCTCACTCACCACCCTCACCTGCTAGTGCCACCCACTCACCACCTCAACACTTGCCACGCCCCCTGCAACATCACTCACAACACCGGTGCCCACACTGGTGCCATCCAACCTCACGCAACAATGACACCGGTGCCTCGCTCACCACCCCTCACCTGCCAGTGCCATCTATGACCACCCCAACACATCGGTGCGCCACTCCACCTCCAACACCATTCACGCCACCACCCCGCAACACCAATCACAGCCCAACCACAACACCTCTCATGCAATATTGTACTGCGTGTGAAATGAAAAGCGAGGGCAATATGATAATGTGCTCATAATACTCGCTAATCTTCTCCTTGGATGATGGATGAAAAAAATTGTAGATCCCTCAACTCCGCCTTCGCTTATCCGTCCAAATC
>Ga0214542_1009797_pt1 | contig 14546 bp, 10 predicted proteins | sample CNSS1metaG_FD_160096 | JGI IMG/M metagenome (GOLD analysis project Ga0214542, IMG submission 160096) | Root nodule microbial communities from cowpea collected in UCLA plant growth center, Los Angeles, California, USA - CNSS1 | ecosystem: Host-associated > Plants > Roots > Nodule | place: USA...
CAAGCTATGTGTTACAAGTGTTAAAATGAATCAATTCTCTCTACTCACCTTTACTCACCTCTTTCATTTCTTTCCCCGTGGTTCCATACCCATTCATTTCTCTCAAACCATAGTTATGGGAAATCAGTTCATGCCAATACCATGCCACTTTAACATCAACCATCTCATTTAGTTTACATGCCAAGTTCATACCATACCCATCATTCACCATCCATGAATCATTCACTTATACATAATAGTTCATTACATATTTTTCATCATAACAATCATACTCAAGTAAGTGCCAATCATCCAAGATCAATAAACAACCAAGCACCACACTGCCTCGCCCAGCTCCTCGCTCAAGCTGAAGGGTCTCGCTAAGGCGAGCCCCCTTCGGCTAGGGGAGGGCTCGAAAAGGGGAACAATAGCCTCACGCAGGATCTCGCTTAGGCGAGATGCTTGATCGCTCAGAAAGGACGTGGGTCACCTGAACGACCGCTCGCATGAAGCGGCTTGGTCGAGCATCTATTGATCTCGCCTAGGCGAGACATGGTCGCTTGGGCGAGAAAACCAGTGCTCACCACTGTTCGCTCGTGCACAAACACACAACAGATCCCTAACAGTTCAATAACGTTATTCACATGTTCACATCAACACACCAGGCATATTAAAATGATATAGCAATAGTACAAGCGGAACAATCACAATAAAAGGGTGAACCCTAGCTTCCCGTACCTGGAAAAAAAGCTAGCAGGTGGGTCCTTGGGTACGAATAGGGGAACACAACAGCTCCTAGAGTAGAATAGCAAGCTGGAAACAAGGAACAAAGGGTGTTTAATATCAAAGCTCTAACACTGCCCATGGAAATAGGGCCAGGGATTGAAAAGTATGGGTTCGGAATACTTATGTGACCCAAAGTAGGATCAAGCTGAACATGGAGCTGAGTGTACTATGGAACCCTAGTAGAGGAAGACGGTTGCGGCTCTAACCACCAAAGGAGCAGATTTTGAAAGTGTAGAATGATTGAATTAGGGTAGACTTTGGGGTGGTTTTATCCTTTGGGCCAGCCCTTAGGCCCAATAGCTTAAAGGTAGCCCTCAAAACTTTAGGGCAAAATCCACCCTCTTTCACCTTTAATCCACTTAAAGTGAACAACACAAACTTCACATATTAATCCACTTGAATTCATCATCTCCTTCTCCCTCCAATCAACCTTGGCAGAGATAGAGGGGAAGGAAGATGGAAATTCCTCAATTTTTCAGTCATATCTATAATGCAATGATTTCAGGGTGATATGAAGATTACAATTATATCCGCAATTTATTTTTCAACTTAATTATGAAAATGATGTAAAAATATGGCTTTTGAAAATATTTTTACAATAATAATTCAGATCGAAAATTTTAAAATTGTTATAAAATAAGATTTAAAAAGTAATTATTAATTTTAAATTTTTTTATTACATTATTTTATAAATATTGTTTTAATGAAATATGTTATTTTAATTTATACATATAAATATTTTTTCTACCACAAGTCAAACTTACACAATGATAATTTTTAATCATTTTTAAAATAAAGCACCATTTGGTAATATTGTTTTTCCTTGATTTAAATATAATTTTTAATCTATTACTGCATCTACTATAGGAACATGTAACTACTACTGCTGGAAAACGTCCTGAAACCCATTCAACGCCTGTCTAGGAAGGGTGTATCTTCGCCTGCATTCTTATCTGCTCATGCCATTCAATAAGGACGATCATAGCAAAAGTAGAAGACACACAGAACACCATAAAAACTAGAAGGGTAAACTAACTTGAACAAAGAGCAAATCATGCAAATTTTCATACTAAAACAGAAAACAGACTTTTATTACACAATCGATTAAATCATCAAATTAATCCTGACCACAATACCACACATCATTCTAGACTCGATATCCGGATTATGTAAGCGGCATTGGAGCTCTTGGTGACTTGCACTTGAGATGGTTCCTAAACTCTGCAGAGTTTTAGGCACAAGGGGTATTCACCCAACCACTCTCAAGGTAAATCCCATCACCTCTATGATGGATCGGAATCATAGACCAGGACCTCCTGCTACTCCCCCCGACGTAATCCATCATACTCTACTTGAGTCTTAATGGTTACTAGGAGCGTCAGGATGCCACCAATCTGAGTCCTCATGCCCTTACATTCCCTAAAACCACATTCCTTAGGATTCCCCTTGAAACCTTATCTCCAACATGTTCTTAATCATACTAATTTCACACTCAATTCCATCACACTGACCATCATGCATAAGAATTACATACAGAACTAGCCATTATCAGATTCATGCAAGTAGCACAGTATCAATTAGTCAAAAACAATGAAAGGAGCAAATTTCTGCAGGGAATCTCGCTTAGGCTAAGGAGTCTCGCCTAAGCCATAGAGGTTGTCTCGCTTAGGCAGGCTACTCTCGCCTAGGCGTTACCCCTTACGGTGGCAAAAATGAAATCCTGAACGAACTCTCGCTCAGGCTAAACTGGCTCGCCTAGACGAGAAGTTATCTCGCTCAGGCGACTCCAGCTTGCCTAGGCGAGATTTCGTGCAGTGGCAGAGGTGATCCTCTGGTATTTTTGCTCAGGCGAGAGCAGCTCGCCTAGGCGAAAATACCAGGATTCCTCATCTGTTCCACGCATGCATCCTCGCCCAGAATCATCTCATACTCAAAAATCACACCCAAACAGGTCCAAGCATCAATTAAACACAGAACAAACAATTCTACCTGTCGTGAGGCATAGGCCACCACTCTCCGTTCTTGCATCAGAACACATCCCAACCCCTGATGAGAAGCATCACAGTAAACCTTAAAGGATTTACCGGTATCAGGAATCACTAACACTGGAGCGCTAGTCAACTTTTGCTTTAGCTTTAGAAAGCTCTCTTCACACCTGTCGGTCCAAGCAAAAGGTTGATCCTTGCGGGTTAACTGGGTCAAGGGTGCTGCTATCTTGGAGAATCCTTCAATGAATCTCCTATAGTAACCTGCCAACCCCACAAAGCTCCTTATTTCAGTCACTGACTTAGGGCGTTCCCAACTTAGCACAGCTTCTACTTTGGACGGATCTACTGCTATGCCCTGAGCCGATATCATGTGCCCCAAGAACTGAACTGAAGTCATCCAGAACTCGCATTTTGACCGCTTTGCATACAATTGCTTCTCCCTCAGTATGCTCAGAACTATCTTCAAATGCTCCGCATGCTCCTCCAGAGTCTGTGAGTAAATCAAGATATCATCTATGAAAACCACCACGAACTTGTCCAGGAATTGCCTAAAAATTCGGTTCATGTAGTCCATGAACAAAGCGGGGGCGTTAGTCACACCAAACGGCATCACCACATACTCGTAGTGTCCGTACCTAGATCTGAAAGCGGTCTTCTGTACATCATCAGACTTGACTCGAATCTGATGGTATCCTGATCTTAGATCAATCTTGGAGAACACTGCCGCACCGTGCAACTGATCCATCAAGTCGTCAATTCTTGGCAGAGGGTACTTGTTCTTGATGGTTAGCTTATTCAGCTGCCTGTAATCTACACAGAGTCTGGAACTACCGTCCTTCTTTTTAATCAGTAACACCGGCGCTCCCCAAGGCGACACACTCGGCCTGATAAACTGTTTTTCTAGCAGCTCTTCAATTTTTTTCTTCAACTCCACTGGTTCAGCAGGAGCCATTCTGTAGGGTGCTATGGACACTGGCCCTGCTCCTAGCACCAGGTCAATGGAGAACTTTATCTCCCTAGTAGGGGGTAGACCAGGCACATCCTCAGGGAACACATCTGAGAAATCCCCCACTACTGGCACCTCCAAGGGTCCAGTCTCAGTCTCAACAGACAACTGAATCAGAATCAGGAAGCATCGAGACCCTTCCTTCATTGCCTGGTCCACTTGCTGTGAGGACACCAACAGATCTTCGTCTTCTAGGCTAGGAAACAACACTTTCCTTTCGTTGCAGTCAATGAGAATGTGATTGGCAGATAGCCAATCCATCCCCAAGATGACATCTAGTCCCATCAAGGGTAAACAGATGAGATTTACCCTGTACTTGCGCCCCTCGACCTCGACCTTACACCTAGCACACACGGTCGAGGTTCTGACTAACCCAGAAGCAGGTGTGGACACCACCAGGTCATACTGGAGCTCCTTCACCAGAAGACCCAACTCCACCACTCTAGATTCCGACACAAAAGAATGTGTCGCCCCCGAATCAAACAGAACATGTAAGCTCCTACTAGCTATTACACAAGACCCGATGATGAGGTTACCTGATCCAGCTGCCTCGGTACCAGTGACAGCGTACACCCGACCCGCCGCCTGTGGTCTCGCACCTCCCCTCGACGGCTATGATTGAGGCTGTGATGAAGGCCTCGGTACTGTGCTCCTCTCAACTGGGCAATCCTTGATGAAGTGGCCCACCTGGTCGCACCTATGGCATGTCCTCCTGTCAGAAAGCTGGGGGCAGGCGCTCCTCAGATGGGGCCCCCTACAGTGGAAGCATTGTGGCCTAAAAGGCTGGGGCTGCTGAGACTGATGTGAGAACCTCCTGGGCCCCTGGGGCTGAGGCCTAGAATATGGTTTCCTCCTGTCTTCGTGTCTGCTTGTGGACCTAGATGGTCCTCCCAACTTCAGCTGAGACCCTTGCTGAGCTTCAACTTCAGCCTTAAGCTTCTCCATCACTCTTGCCTTCTCTACCAAGGTAGGGAATTCCTTGATAGAGAGCGAAGCCACCATGAGCTTGAGGTCACCTCTCAGCCCATTCTCAAACTTTCTACACTGCCAGTCCTCTGCCATCTTCAGGGTGTGAAATCTACCCAAGTGTTTGAACTTTTCAGCGTACTCTGACACTGACATATCTCCTTGCATCAGTTGCAAGAACTCAACCTCCTTCGCATACCTCACACAATCTGGGAAGAACTCAACATAGAACTTCTTCTTAAACAATTCCCAGGTGATGGTCTCGTGGCTATCCTCCAACATCATTTTCATGCTAGACCACCAATGCATGGCCTCTCCAGCAAGAAGATACTCAATGTATGCAAGCCTGTTCTCTGCAGGACATCTCTTAGCATCAAAGATTCGTTCCATGTCCCGGGCTAACCTTGCCATCAAATCGGGATGGATGGTGTTGTAGGAAATCCTCCAAACTCCACTCTTGTACTCGTGGCAGTGAAGCTTGGGAAGAGCCAACGGCTGAACGGTTTTCCCCTATCTGATGCAGGGCTTCCAAGTGCCTCTACTGAGTCGCTTCTGCTGCTAGTCTTGCAGACTCCATCTGTTGCAAGGCTAGATTCTGCTGATTCACCATGTTAGCATTCTGCTGCTGCATGGCTGCAATCATCGCCTCAATTGCTCCCACCAAATGAGGATTATTTGGGTTTGGAACAGGAGGTGGGGCAGGTCTAGGTGCCATAGCTCTGATCACACAAGAAGGAACCATCAGATTAGTCGACAGGTACAACAACTTATACCAAACACGCTACGAGGGAGACACAACTGAAGCTAAGCAAGCTCACACCTACAGATCCTAAAGGAATCACTGCTTTGATACCAAAATTGTAACATCCCGTTTTTCATAGTTTTTAAACTATTAAACAAAAAATTTAAATTTTAATAATTCAGAAGCAAATGATGACATAGGCTAGTATAATATAATACAGTCATCCTCAAAATAACCATACATACCGCCTACGCTAAACAAAGAGTTACAAAACACCCTAAGCATCTACTATAGGAACATGTAACTACTATTGCTGGAAAACGTCCTGTAAACCCATTCAACGCCTGTCTAGGAAGGGTGTATCTTCGCCTACATTCTTATCTGCTCACGCCATTCAATAAGGACGATCATAGCAAAAGTAGAAGACACACAGAACACCATAAAACTAGAAGGGTAAGCTAACTTGAACAAAGAGCAAATCATGCAAATTTTCATACTAAAACAGAAAACAGACTTTTATTACACAATCGATTAAATCATCAAATTAATCCTGACCACAATACCACACATCATTCTAGACTCGATATCCGGATTATGTAAGCGGCATTGGAGCTCTTGGTGACTTGCACTTGAGATGGTTCCTAAACTCTGCAGAGTTTTAGGCACAAGGGGTATTCACCCAACCACTCTCAAGGTAAATCCCATCACCTCTATGATGGATCGGAATCATAGACCAGGACCTCCTGCTACTCCCCCCGACGTAATCCATCATACTCTACTTGAGTCTTAATGGTTACTAGGAGCGTCAGGATGCCACCAATCTGAGTCCTCATGCCCTTACATTCCCTAAAACCACATTCCTTAGGATTCCCCTTGAAACCTTATCTCCAACATGTTCTTAATCATACTAATTTCACACTCAATTCCATCACACTGACCATCATGCATAAGAATTACATACAGAACTAGCCATTATCAGATTCATGCAAGTAGCACAGTATCAATTAGTCAAAAACAATGAAAGGAGCAAATTTCTGCAGGGAATCTCGCTTAGGCTAGCGAGTCTCGCCTAAGCCATAGAGGTTGTCTCGCTTAGGCGGGCTACTCTCGCCTGGGCGAGACCCCTTACGGTGGCAAAAATGAAATCCTGGACTAACTCTCGCTCAAGCTAAACTGGCTCGCCTAGACGAGAAGTTATCTCGCTCAGGCGACTCCAGCTCGCCTAGGCGAGATTTCGTGCAGCGGCAGAGGTGATCCTCTGGTATTTTCGCTCAGGCGAGAGCTGCTCGCCTAGGCAAAAATACCAGGATTCCTCATTTGTTCCACGCATGCATCCTCGCCCAGAATCATCTCATACTCAAAAATCACACCCAAAGAGGTCCAAGCATCAATTAAACACAGAACAAACAATTCTACCACTCAAGAACATATCTCCTACGAAAATTGAGCTAAAAGTCAGCTTCCCTTACCTAGTTAATGGAGAACGCCTTGAATGAGAGCAACGTAGAGAGGAGGGGCAGAATTCTTTAATTTAACCTAGCAATTTCATCATTCCGACATGGATGAGGAAGGAACACTCAATTAGACTCAGAATAGAAGCAAGATTTCTTGATGAAATCTGGAATTGGACCTCAAAACGAAATTGGAGCTTACCTAGAGGAAGAAAGGCTAGAGATGGAGGTAGCTTGAGGATTTGCCAGGGTCACTTCTCTAGCATCTGATTTAGAAGCAGAAGAAATTTGGTTAGGTGTGAAGGCAGCAGTGTAGGGGGTGATGGTGAAGTAGAGAGAGTGGAGAGTTCAGTGTTGGAATGAGGGGAAGAAAGAGACTGAAAAATAAAAGGGTTATCACAATCACACCATCAAATCAATCACAAACTTTAATAAACTTTACTCTAAAACCACCCTCTTACACCTTTAATCCACTTAAAGTGAACAACACAAACTTCAAAGTCTAATCCACTTGAATTCATCATCTCCCTCTCCCTTCAATCAACTTGAGGGCGAGAGCGGGGAAGAAATAGGGAAATTCTTCTATTTCTAAATCATCTCTGTTTTGTCTTGGTTTGAGGGTGATATAGAGATTACAATTACGTCCGCAATTTATTTTTCAGCTTAATTATAAAAATGATGTAAAAATATGGCTTTTGAAATTATTTTTACAAAAATAATTAATAACGAAAATTTGAAAATTATTCTAAAATAAGGTTTAAAAAGCAATTATTAATTATAAAATGTTTAATTACATTATTTTATAAATATTTTTTTAATAAATTATTTTATTTTCATTCACACATATTAATATTTTTTTCCTCAACAAATCAAATGTTTACAATGATAATTTTTAATCATTTTTAAAATAAAGGACAATTTGGTAATCTTGCTTTTCCTTGATTTAAATATAATTTTTAATCTATCACATCCATCAAATCACTCACAAACTTTAACAAACTTTACTCTAAATTCACCCTCTTACACCTTTAATCCACTTAAAGTGAACAACAGAAACTTCAAACTCTAATCCACTTAAATTCATCATCTCCCTCTCCCTCCAATCAATCTTAAGGGATCGAGGGGAAGAAAGAGGGAATTCTTCTATTTTTAAATCAACTCTGTTTGTCTTGGTTTGAGGGTGATATCAAGATCACAATTACATCCATTATTTCTTTTTGAGCTTAATTATGAAAATGATGTAAAAATATGGCTTTTGAAATTATATTTACAAAAATAATTAATAATAAAAATTTGAAAATTCTTCTAAAATAAGGTTGAAAAAGTAATTATTAATTATAAATTTTTTTATTATGTTATCTTATAAATATTTTTTTAATAAACTATTTTATTTTTATTTATACATATTAATATTTTTTTCTATGCAAATCGAACTTATACAATGATAATTTTTAATAATTTTTAAAATAAAGGACAATTTGGTAATCTTGTTTCTCCTTGATTTAAATATATCTTTTAATCTATCACACCATCAAATCACTCACAAACTTTAACAAAGTTTACTCTAAAACCACCCTTTTTCACCTTTAATCTATTTAGAGTAAACAACACAAACTTCACACTGTAATCCACTTGAATTGATCATCTCCCTTTCGTTCCAATCAACCTTGACGGAGAGAGAGGTGTAGGAAGATGGAAATTCTACTATTTTTAAATCATCTTTGTTATGCAAATATTTGAAGGTGATATAAAGATTACAATTATGTCCGCAATTTATTTTTCAACTTAATTATGAAAATGATGTAAAAATATGGCTTTTAAAATTATTTTTACAAAAACAATTAATAATGAAAATTTTAAAATTGTTCTAAAATAAGGTTTAAAAATTAATTATTAATTATAAATTTTTTTATTACATTATCTTATAAATATTGTTTTAATAAACTATTTTATTTTTATTTATACATATTAATATTTTTTTTCTACAACAAATCAAACTTATACAATGATAATTTTTAATCATTTTTAAAATAAAGCACAATTTGGTAATCTTGTTTTCCCTTGATTTAAATATAATTTTTAATCTATAATACCATCAAATCACTCACAAACTTTAATAAAGTTTACTCTGAAACCACCCTTATTCACCTTTAATCTATTTAAAGTGAACAACACAAAATTCACACTCTAATCCACTTGAATTCATCATTTCCCTCTGCTTCCAATCAACCTTGACGGAGAGAGGCGAAGGAAGATGCAAATTCCACTATTTTTCAATCATTTTTGTTATGCAATGATTTGAGTGTAATATAAAGATTACAATTATGTCCGCAATTTATTTTTCAACTTAATTATGAAAATGATGTAAAAATATGTTATAATATAATTTTTAATCTATAATACCATCAAATCACTCACAAACTTTAATAAACTTTACTCTAAATTCACCCTCTTTCACCTTTAATCCACTTAAAGTAACAACCCAAACATCACACTCTAATCCACTTGAATTCATCATCCCCTCTCCCTCTAATCTACCTTGGCATTGCAAGATAGGAAGGAAGATGGAAAGTCCTCGATTTTTTAGTCATATCCGTTATGCAATGATTTGAGGGTGGTATCAAGATCACAATTATATTTGCAATTTATTCATCAGCTTAATTATGAAAATGATGTAAAAATAAGATTTAAAAAGTAATTATTAATTTTAAAATTTTTTATTACATTATTTTATAGATATTATTTTAATGAAATATGTTATTTTCATTTATGCATATTAATATTTTTTCTACAAATATCAAACTTATATAATGATAATTTCTAATCATATTTAAAATAAAGGACAATTTGGTAATCTTATTTTTCCTTGATTTAAATATAATTTCTAATCTATCACATCCATCAAACCACTTACAAAATTTATCAAACTCTACTCTAAATCCACCCTCTTTCACCTTTAGTCCCCTTAAAGTGAAAAAGACAAGCTTCACACTCTAATCCACTTGAATTCATCATCTCCCTCTCCCTCCCATCAACCTTGACGGAGAGAGAGGTGAAGGAAGATGAAAATTCCTCTATTTTGCAATCATCTCTATTATGTAATGGTTTGAGGGTGGTATCCAGATTACAATTATGTCCGCAATTTATTTTTTAGCTTAATTATGAGAATGATGTAAAAACATGGCGTTTCAAATTATTTTTACAAAAATAATTAACAACGAGAATTTGAAAATTGTTCCAAAATAAGGTTTAAAAAGTAATTATTAATTATAAAATGTTTTATTACATTATTCTATAAATATATTTGTAATAAAGTATTTTCTTTTCATTCATACATATTAATATTTTTTTCTGCAACAACTCAAACTTATACAATGATAATTTTTAATCATTTTTAAAATAAAGGACAATTTGGTAATCTTGTATTTCCTCGGTTTAAATATAATTTTTAATCTATCATATCTATCAACTCCCTCACAAACTTTAACAAACTTTACTCTAAATTCACGCTCTTACACCTTTAATCCACTTAAAGTGAACAACACAAACTTCAATTTCTAATCCACTTGAATTCATCATCCCCCTCTCTCTCCAATCAACTTTGGCAGAGAGAGATGGGAAGAAAGATGGAAATTCCTCGATTTTTGAGTCATATCTGTTTTCCAATGATTTGAGGGTGATATGAAGATTACAATTATATCCGCAATTTATTTTTCAGTTTAATTATGAAAATGATGTAAAAATATGGCTTTTTAAATTTTTTTTGACAAAATAATTAATACGAAAATTTGATAATTGTTCCAAAATAAGGTTTTAAAAGTAATTATTAATTATAAAATGTTTTGTTACATTTTTTTTAAATATTTTTTTAATAAAGTATTTTATTTTCATTCATACATATTAATATTTTTTTCTACAACAAATCAAACTTATACAATGATAATTTTTAATCATTTTTAAAATAAAGGACAATTTGGTAATCTTGTTTTGTCCTTGATTTAATTATAATTTTTAATGTATCACATTCATCACATCACTCACAAACTTTAACAAACTTTACTCTAAATTCACGCTCTTACACCTTTAATCCACTTAAAGTGAACAACACAAACTTCAATTTCTAATCCACTTGAATTCATCATCCTCTCTCTCTCCAATCAACTTTGGCAGAGAGAGATGGGAAGAAAGATGGAAATTCCTCGATTTTTGAGTCATATATGTTATACAATGATTTGAGGGTGACATGAAGATTACAATCATATCCATAATTTATTTTTCAGCTTAATTATGAAAATGATGTAAAAATATGACTGTTGAAATTATTTTTATAATAATATTTAATTACGAAAATTTTAAAATTGTTATAAAATAAGATTTATAAAGTAACTATTAATTTTAAAATTTTTTATTACATTATTTTATAAATATTGTTTTAATGAAATATGTTATTTTCATTTATGCATATTAATATTTTTTCTCCAACAAATCAAACTTATATTATGATAATTTCTAATCATATTTAAAATAAAGGACAATTTGGTAATCTCATTTTTCCTTTATTTAAATATAATTTTTAATCTATCACATCCATCAAATCACTCACAAACTTTAACAAACATTACTCTAAATCCACCCTCTTTCACCTTTAATCCACTTAAAGTGAACAACACAAACTTCACACTCTAATGCATTTGAATTCATCATCTCCCTCTCCTTCCAATCAACCTTAACGGAGAGAGAGAAAGGAAGATGGAAATTCTTCTAATTTTAAATCATTTGTGTTATGTCTTGGTTTGAGGGTGATATCAAGATTACAATTATGTCCGCAATTTATTTTTCAGCTTAATTATGAAAATGATATAAAAATATTACTTTTCAAATTATTTTTACAAAAATAACTAATAACGAAAATTTGAAAACTATTCTAAAATAAGGTTTAAAAAGTAATTATTAACTATAAAATTTTTTATTACATTGTTTTATAAAATTTTTATTAAAATATTTTATTTTCACTTATACATATTACAATTTTTAATCATTTTTAAAATAAAGGACATTTTGGTAATCTTGTTTTTCCTTAATTTAAATATAATTTTTAACCTATAATATCCAACAAATCACTCATAAACTTTAACAAACTTTACTCTACATCCACCCATTTTAACCTTTAATCCACTTAAAGTAAAGAACACAAACTTCACACTGTAATCCACTTGATGTTGTAAGGCCCATTTTTTTCTTTCATTTCTTTTCAGCCTTGTAGTTGGGCCTAAGGCCGGCCCAAACATGTAAGCCCTTAGGTCTGCCCTAAAACCTAGGGTACCCTACACTTTCAGAAACTTGGTCCTTGCCTTGAGCTGCAGCCGCCACACATCTTCTGCTAGGGTTCCGCCCCCACTGTTGTTGAGCCAGTTCGAAGCTATCCTCTACTCCTTTTCTTCCATTCGCTCCTTGAGCTGTTGTGCTCGTGTGTTCGGTGTCGAGGGAGTGTCGAAGCGTTTTGCTAGCTTGAATCCCAGGTACGGGAAGTTAGGGTTTTAGCTTCGAGTCATTATTCTGAACTGTGTTGAGTTGGTTGTTGATTTTTATGGTGTGATATTTCGTTCTGATGTGTAAGAGTGTATTGCATGTGTTGTTTGGCCGGAAAACATGGCTGTGCAGTGAAGAACAGTGGCGAGACCTGTTAATCTCGCCCAAGGGAGTCAACCTCGCCTAGGCGAGATGAAACAGGGAGCTCGCCTAAAGCTTTTGCGCGAAAAGTCGCCCAGGCGGCTCGCTCAACTTTTGAGCGAGCAGGCAACTCGCCCAAGCGAGAGGGATCTCGCTTAAGCGAGATCCCGTGTTGCTCATGCCCTTTGTTTTTGTACCCTCGCCCAAGCGAGAGGGAGGCTCGCCTGAGCGAGCACGTCTCGCCTGAGCGAGACCCCTCAGCCTGAGCGAGACGCTGGGCGAGACAGTGCTGTGATTTGGATGTTTAATGCTTCCCGAGTGATCCATGTTGGTTGAGTATGATTGTATGATGATGAACATGTATGTAATGGAACGTGAAGTATATTTTTGGCATGATTTATGAATTGTGGATGAATGGGTTGGTATGAGGTTTAGCGTGAGAAATGAATGTGTGGTTTGAGATTAAAGGAACATGATATTGACACGAGACTAGGCCCCAGACTCATTGGGGTGGTGATGATCAGAGGTATGGATTTGAGATGTGATTGATACGAGGATTAAACTTCAAGGGTTGATATGGAATTGAAAAATATAATTTAATATCCTCTTATTGCTGATTTATGAATGTTGGTCCGTGTCAGCGTGTAATTCCTTGGGTCTCTAGGTGAGACCTCCGGGGTCGCGCTTCAGTGGTCGCGACGTAATTCCATGGCCCCTGCTAGTGGGTGTTCATGGTGGTGCCCCATCTGTATAACTAGGTAAGGATTCAAGGTAAGGTTGCATCCTGACGCTCCGAGGAGCCAGTTAGTCTCACTTAGAGCGGACTGACTCTTGTGGTGGGAGTAGCAGGAGGCCTGAAACTCATTAAGGGCTAACCTTGTGGTGGGAGAGATTTTGATTCATCGTAACACTGGTAACACATAGCTCAGGATCGAGCAGCTCAGGGTCGAGCAGGGGTATCCACCACAAGTGCAAGCATCCGCTGAATCCGACCGAGTTATACGTATCCGGATGAGTCGAGTCAAGTCGTAGTGTATTGAATGAAGAGTCATAACCTGTTTGGTTCCTATGTGGATGAGATGATGAAAATATATTTGATTGCATGTTGAATATGTTGATTGGCTCTAGCTTACCCGTTTGTTTGCATGGTTGTGATGTATGTGGCTGTTCTTTCTTGCGATGATCATCAACTTGGTTGATGGGAGCAGATGGGCGAAGTTCTCGTGGTCAGCAAGGAAACGGTGATCCAGCAGCTTAGCCATCTGGGCTAGATCTCACGCTTCTTCTTTTCATGTTTTCTTTAGGGCTATGGCCCCTGTATTCGTAGTTGTTAGATTGTAAACTCTTAAGTAAACGGTTATCCTGCTTTTAGTTGGCATCGTGGTGTGCCTGGTTTTGTAGGGGTGACGTTATGAACCCCAGGACTGCATTGTTGATTTATCTCTGTGTGACGTTTCCTTTAATTTTATGTATTAAATTAAATGGGGCGTTACAGATGTCATCCTTTCCCTCTCCCTCCAATCAACCTTAAGGGAGAAAGAGGGGAAGAAAGAGGGAAATTCCTCTATTTTTCATTCATCTCTGTTATGCAATGGTTTGAGGGTGATATCAAGATTACAATTATGTCTGAAATTTGTTTTTACACTTAATTATGAAAATAATGTAAAAATATGGCTTTGGAAATTATTTTCACAAAAATAATTAATACAAAAAATTTAAAATTGTTATAAAATAAGATTTAAAAAGTAATTATTAATGATAAAAAATTTTATTACGTTATTGTAAATATTTTTTATTAAAATATGATACTTTCATTTATACATTTTAATATTTTTTTCTACGACAAATCTTGTTTTTCCCTGATTTAAGTATAATTTTTAATCTATCACATCTATCAAATCAGTCACAAACTTTAACAAACTTTACTTTAAATCAGTGGCAGATGTTGACGAAAAGTG
>Ga0214542_1009800_pt1 | contig 14542 bp, 5 predicted proteins | sample CNSS1metaG_FD_160096 | JGI IMG/M metagenome (GOLD analysis project Ga0214542, IMG submission 160096) | Root nodule microbial communities from cowpea collected in UCLA plant growth center, Los Angeles, California, USA - CNSS1 | ecosystem: Host-associated > Plants > Roots > Nodule | place: USA...
TTTTTTGCCTTTTTTCCCCTTTTTTTTTTTTATTTTGTTTTTTTTTTTTTTTTTTTCTCTCCTGTTATTCTAAAATTAGTTGTGTAGCTGTTGATCATGCACATTCTGTATTTTTGTTAGTTAAGCTTTATCCCCATGTTTAAAATAGGTAAAAAATTGTGCATGATTCATAGAAGTTGATGAAAGAAATGATGAAAAACATTATATATGTAGAAATCTTGTATTATTGAGTAACTGTATGCGGTGTCGCAGCATTTCACCTTTTCTTTCATTCAATATTTTTTAATCATTTTTAGGCCATGTTTAGCTGTCGTATTATATCGATCATTCAACACAACGTCTTCATGGTTTGGATGTTTGGTTATGATGTCTTATTACGTTGAATCATCGTGTTTGGTTCATCGCTGTTTCTCTCTGCGGGTGAGGGAATTGTTTTTTTGTGTTGCAAAAATGATTAAAAGAGGATTTGCATGTGTGAACTTCGTTGTGCTCTTACACATGAACGTCTAAACTTTATCAGCACATGATCATGTGCATAATAGGTGGTAGGTATAGATCTTTGCTTCCCTTACATCTAGTTTTCCATTTCTAATGATTTTGAAGTAGCTTCTACCTATAAAAAACTGAGGAATTTGTAACCATCGATTTGTTTTCAAGAAATATTTAATATATTCTAAGTAATCACCTTTGTTAAACTAGATATATTTTAAGATTTGGACAAAAATTCAGGGTACCATATTAGATTTTTTATATATAAATTATTATTTTTTAATAAAAAAAACTCTTCATTCTCTTTATTCAAAATAATTATACATGATAATAGAATAAGAGAAAAATATGACTATCATTTACTATCATAATATAGAACAATAACAAAAAAATAAACAAAAAAATTACTAAATTTCAAAATTTAGGATTATATTAATTTGGAGAAAAATATAATTAGGATTTATATCGATTTAAAAAAAAAAACTCATAAAATCGTAATCAAGATTCATGCTAATTTGAGAAAAACTTAAGTTGAAATAAATAATGTGAGAATGTGTTATTCATTTTCTCTCTAAGAGATTATGTGATAATGCATTTTTAATATCTTTGTACTTTAATATTTTTTTCTCAATTTATTTTTTTGTCTTTTTTTTCTCTAACACTTTCTTAATTATTTACCTTATAGTTAGAAAAAAAACTTTAATTTCTTTCATAAACAAAGTTTTTATGGAGTTAGTTTTTATTTTATCTTTTTTTATTTTTTTTATAATTTTTTATAATATAAACTTAATTTAAATAATACAATAATACATAAATATAATTTTTAAAAATATAAACATATAGAAAAATTAAAATGAAAAAGAAAAACTCTAGGAAGCTGTGGCTCCCCTGGTCATCATCAAGGTCCACTCTTGCGTAGGTTACATTCGCATAAAAAGATTCACACCAATTTTAATTTAAAATTTTGAGGTAATGAGTTTATGGTTTCTCGTTGTTAAATTTTCTCATTTTTAATATTCGGAACCACGCTTTCAATTCCTAGCCCTAAACTTTGCAAATGCCATTTTATTTTATTGTTCTCTTTTTCAATGTTCCGTTGTTCATGTTTTGGGATTTTCTCGTGCATGTGGGTGACAGTGACCCCATGCAAGCAGCTTTGGGATCAATAAAAAAAGTTACCAGGTTTGGGTTTGCTCAACTCTTATAATTTATTCATATCTTAAAAAAGAGCAGCTAAGCTATTTTTATTTTAATAAAAAACTTTTTAAAAGTAACTAAACAGGAAAGGAATTTTTGTTTTGCTGAGAAAGGAAGTCATAAATTAGCTAATAAGGAGCTCTTTTTACATTTTATACAAATTTATTCACCTAACTTTCTCTTTGAATGACATAATCTAAAATATTATGTATTATTGTAAACTCTTACTAACTTCTCAAGCCGAGTATATCACTAAATTTCCATTTTAAGTATCATTGTCTTGCAACCTTGGAGGCATTTTGGCAAGAGAATAAAATAACTCCCGAAGATTAAAATAAATACATTACCATTAATATGTATACATTTTAAACTCTTGTCTTTTTTATCATTAAAATAAATTTATGTTGATTACATTGAATTTAAGTAAACTTAAATTTATTTATTTATTTTTTATCAAATATATGTTAACTTTGAAAAGCTTGAAAATTGAAAAATTTTACAAAAATATTTTTTTTTATTTTTTACTTTTATTAAGCACAACTTAACTAAATTTACTTTTTTTAATTAGTGAAATTATATTGCAATAGAGTATTTTAACTTGATAAGAAATTTAAATTTGAGTTTAAATATACCATTGTACTAAATATTTAAAAGTAAACATTCGAGCTGAGCAGCATACGTTAACTAGGATGACCCTATTTCAACTTAATCAGAAACTTTATTAAGCTTAATTATTATTTTTTTTTTTTTTTGTATGATAGTAAGTGATTATTAACTCATAAATCAACATTTTATATAATTAGTGTCCACACAAAATTAATAGATTTATGCAATAATAGAAATTAATCTTTTCTTGTAGCTATAAAGTTATGTTTTTTTTAGCAAACACATAAATAATTTGCATTGTTGTGATGCTTGTTTGTATTTGAATTGTATTGAAGTTTATTTAAATTTTAATTAGAATTATAATTTAGTTTTTACTGAAAAATAAATAAAATAATTGTATTCTTTTTTAATTAAGTGAGTCTATGAGCCAACCCGTTTAACTCACCACGGCAGGACCGAGTTCGAAATTTTTTGGCTCGCTAACAAGTGACCCGGCTGGGTTGACTTACTAAATGATCAATCTGTGGTGGATCGAGCCGGACTGGACCGACTTACCTGTTTTGACAGCTCTAGTATTATGGACACTATTTTTGTCCACCTCTTTTATTTAGGTTTTACTATTTATTTAGTTAACTTAGCAAAAAAAAAACAAGTTTCTTCACCGTCTTTAACATACTTGGAACAATTTGCTGCATTCTCACATTCCTACCTACCTTTATCAGGTTTGTCTTAAAATTTTAGATAGCATCATTTAATTAACAAAATTGGGTCTCTCCACTTTTACTATTTACAAATAAAACATAATTTTAATATTTTAAAATGTTATAGTATAATTGTATTGAAAATACTTCGGTCATAATTTTTGTACAGAAACAATACATTAAATACTGATCGGTCTTTCAAGGAGATTTTATTAAGAAAATACAACATCAATGAACTTAAGTCTAACTTATGTAAGGATTGACACTATTTCTAACTAAAAAAGGAAACAATGGATTTATGTTTACTATCCCATAAGTTGTGTATTATCAAATGATGATCTTCTTATATACTACAAGAAAATATCCCATTAAAAATCAATTTCAGTGATAAAAAATTGTTAGTTATTTTAGTGACCAATTTACAAAATAAAAAATTATTGATTAATAGAATAGTCACTATTATGATCTTTAAATTGATCTCTAAAATTTAGCTACCAAAGTTTTTACTACCAAATGAATTAGTTTTTAAATTAATCTCTAATCCATTAGTAACCAATTTAGCAACCAATTACAATTTTTTATTCATAATAATAACTATTTTAATAATCAATAATTTTTTATTTTGAAAATTGGTATCTAAATTGATTATTATAGTAACTAACAATTTTTTATCACTAAAATTGATGATTATTTAAAATTTTTTTTTTTTTTTGTAGTAATATCACCGTTATACTACTACACATCTACTTTGAAACCATAGCACAAATGAATCTTTCGAAGGGGAAATTAACTGTAGAGATACAACACCAATGAAATTTAACCTCAACTCACATAAGGTATGGACACTACTACCAACTAGGGATGTCAACAGGGCGGGAAGGGTACGAGTAGTATTTTCTTCGTACCCTACCCGTTTGAGAAATATCTGTCCCGTACCCATATCTATATCCATACAGGTATTCATTATGCGGATACCCACATATTTTTTTAATACCCACGTGTACCCGCGGATATTTACAAAAGAAAATTTTAATATTTAACAACATATTTTACCCATCAATTCAAATAAAAATATAATGCATGACATTTATAAATTTCAAAGAAAGTACAAATAACTCATTTAAATAGTGTTGAATGACACCAATTGATAAAAAATAACCCCATTCAAAATTAATGTGTTAATGTTTTAATCATAACTTTTTACTTTTTTAATTTAAATTAGAATATAGCAGGTACGGATATCCATGTGTACATATAGAGCAGTCAAGACGGGTAACCTGACCAAGTCCGGCTCGACCCAACATGGATTGATCACTTAGTGAGCCAAACCAACCCGGCTCACTTATTAGTGAGCCAAAAAATTCTGAACCCGGCCCTGCCTACCACGGGTTGGTGGGTTAAATAGGTTGACTCACAAACTCACTTAATTAAAAAAAAAGTACAATTATTTTATTTATTTTTTAATCAAAACTAAATTATAATTCTAATTAAAATCTAAATAAACTTCAATACAATCCAAATACAAACAAAAATAACAACAATACAAATTATCCATGTGTTGGCTAAAAAAAATAACGTAACTTGACCCAAATAAAAAGCCCAACTTAACAAAAAACACTTATGTGACCCTTTATGTGCACCAACCCAACTCACCATGGGTTCAACCCGAATGAGCCGGGGTCTAGGTGGACCGGGTCAAAAATCAACCCGTATTGAAATTTAGAAAAAAGTTTCAACCCAACCCCGCCCGAAATCGTGGTGGGCCAGGTTGACTCACGGGTTCTAATCCATTTTGATAGCTCTAGGTACAAATATTATGATACTCGTACCTGTCTCGTTAACATGCGGGTATAAAAAATATCCGCACCTGTTACCCGCAGATATCAATTTATAATATCTATCTTCTACCCGTTACGAATTTTATCCACAAAAATTCATAAATACGTATTTTTTTGACATTCTTAGTTCAACATAAAACCTTAATACAATAAATTTATAGCTCTTTAATCTTATACAATACTCAATAACTTATTCTTACACTACAAAAAAAGTGAATATTTGTGACGATTAAAATTACAAATTTTAGCGGTTAAAAACTGTCAAAAATGAAATTTCTGACGGTTTAAAAACCTGTCAAAATTACGCATGTCAAAAACAGATTTTGACAAGAAAAATCTAACCGCTGGTATTGCTGTCAAAAACAAAAAAGAGATTACTAGCGGTGATGTGTAAAGAAAAAATAATATTAATATTAACAGATAATAATAAATAAAAGACTTTTCCAATATTTTTTTTCTTAGCTTAATTAATTAGATGGTTTCCACTTTGGTGGGAAATGTCAAGTTGTTCATCGATCCACCGTCTATTTTGAAACGTTTCTAAAAGTAAATAGTATCACAAATTTCATAAACTTTTTTGCATTCTCACTTTTGGAAAGAACACACTTAATGTTGTTTGTTATATTCATTTGTATAAACATCATGCTAAATGTGCTTGACATCTTCTAAACTTTGTAATGAAATTTATCTTCATGGTTACTAGTACTAGTTTAGAATAGACTTTTGAACTTAAAAAGTTAAATCAAGATCCAATACATCTAAATAAAATTAAACTTGCTCATTCTAGTTAAAAAAATTCAACTCATTGAAGAGTAGAACAAAGATGGTGGTGAATGAATGTAAAGATACCAGGATAGAGAATACAATTTACACATACCTAATATTAATATTTTGAGTTATAAAACTAAACATAAATATATATTTAATGATAATCACCTACTACATTTTGATATATAAATAAAATTAGTGACGCAATACAAAATTATCTATCATCATATTTTCGGGCGATCCTGCCATGTCTTATAATAATTTATATAATGAACTTCAATTAATCCATAAATCAACTATTCATAATTTATCATCTATGAATAATTAAAATAAAATTATTAATAATTTAAAACCAAGTAACTTTAAAATTTTGTTCACTTTTGATGACAAACAAAATTTATTATCTTAATTTCAAATAAATAAATATTCTTAATTACTATAAACTATACATATTACACTTTCATTAATTTTTAATTTAACAATAACAAAATATATACTGGGAAAAAAAGTACATTATTCATATAAGTAAAAACATTAACTGTAATTGCCCAAACCTATTAATTCCAGTTACACTTATTCATGCCGCTGACTCACGCACGCAGGAAACATCATCCAATCATATTCATTTAATTTCAGTTTTGAATTCACACTGAAATTGCAATTCGTATTCAGTGTCATTAGCCTTGATCCAATTCAGGTAACGTACCAGTGGAGACATTTAATATCATTTAAATTTCAATCAGAAGAATCCAATTTTTTTAATTCAGAGAATCCAATCAAATCCCACGACTTTCACTTTATTCACGTAAAATTAGAATGGCAAAATGAGTAAAATTGAGTCATTCCGATGCCTTTTGGTCCAATTCATATTAGGTCTCTTAAAAACAGGCAGGGTCAATCTATTAAACAAGATAGTTAATAATGATAAATTACTTGGTATAGAATGGACTAACGAGGCTCTATTAGTCTATCATTTTTTTTTTAATTTATTTTCAAATATTTTTAATTTTTAATTTTTAAAATTTGCTACATATACATACATACAAATGAATATAAAAAGGCTATTTAATCATATAAATTATTTTTTAAACTTTTAATTGATTAGTTAATATTTTTAATTATATAAATTAAAATAATTATTATTTATATGATAAATTATTTTATTCTAACTAATAATTTAAATTTAAATTTTAGGTGTTAAAGATTTCAATTACAACATTATTATATACTTATATATTTAAAAAATATAATATAAAAAAATAACCTTTTTTAAAAAAATTAATTTTTAATACTTTTTAAATGAGCCAACAAAATGGGATGGTCTAGACTGTATTTTGACGAGTCAATTAATAATATATAGGGTTCAATATGTTTTTATTTCTCAAGTTTCAGCAAATTTTGGAATTAGTCCCTCTTCAAAATTTTATACCAATTTAGTCCTTCATCTTTAGAAATGCGTGAAATTAGTCCTTTTTACCAAATTTTGTTAAGTTTATTTGATATTTTAAATGCATTTTATAATAATATTTGAGTTAACATTAAAACGAAAATGTGTCAAACGGTGTAAACAATTCAAATACTTTCATGAAATACGGTTGAAACGTCAGATAAACTTAACAATATTTGGTTAAAAGGACTAAATTCACACATTTTTAGAGATGAAGGACTAAATTGGTATAAAGTTTCGAAGATGGACTAATTCCAAAATTCACTGAATCTTGAAGGACCAAAAACACATTTAACCGTATAATATATAAGTAGTAGCGAACTATATGACATAAAAATTAGAATTCATAAAAAATTTCATATAAAAATTCCTAAAAATATAATTAGGAAGAAAGATCGTAAAAAAGGAAAATCATAAATATAATAATTTGGCTATGATACCACAAGTAAATTAATTTGTAATTTTTTATTTGATCATAACTCTTCCAAGAAAACTTATTTAGAATCTTAAGATTCATCTCACACATTAACACACATAAGTTATAATACGATACTAATCTTTGATCCATAGGATATTTAATGAGAATGTGTTCTTCAATTTTTGTTATTCAATCTACTTTTCTAAATCTATCCTTTTATATCTTTGGAAAATGATTTTTTGACTACTAAATTCTGACAATTTTCTTTTACAATCTTATGTGTCATTTTTTAAGTGGTTTTCCATCTTTGTATTTTCTTATTCTCAATATTCTAAAACCATTTAGAAAATGTCACCTCATGTTGTGAGGAAAAGTTGTCAAAATTTAATAGTTCAAATATCATTCTCCTTTATCTTTCTTTCTTTTCTTACTTCCTTTTTTGATAAAAGATTATTATGATAAAAACAGAATCTTAATCCCTTTTATAAATCTACCTTCATCAAGTTAAGTTATAATTTATTTTATTTTATTTTATTATAATTTTTCATAATAATCAATCTATATATATTTTATTAAATTACACTCGAACTCATCTAATATGTTAAATGAGTCGCACAAATGGATTGGTAAATGAATTTTTGGATCCACTAGTATTACAACGAAAGCATAACTTCAAACACATTTTTTTTATCTTGATACAGAGAGATCTTTATTTTACTAGAGTAGCTAGCACGTAATCCTAAACGATACGCATAACAGGTGAGGCAAGCCTCTTATTCCCACACACACACACACACGAAGACAAAAACAAGTCACTCCCATTGAATCTAGTAGTGAGTGGTATTGTCATTGTGGCAGCACTTATAGCTGATGAAAATCTCCATAACCCCAGGACAATCTGGGCACTTGATGGTCTCTGGTAACTTTCCTGCAACATTAGGAATCTCAAGCTGAGAGCAACGGTGAGTGGTGGCGGCGGCAATCTTCGCATGCTGCTCTTTGAAGGATAACCCAAAGTCCTTTTTTATTGCAACTTCTTTCCATTTCTCAAACTCCGCCACTGTCTTCAACATTGCAATTCCATAACCACTCGTCACCACCGATGGCCCTTTGCTCAGGAGAGCCCACCCGCTTTCGTTCTTGTAGGAAAGCATCTTTTGAACTTCTTGGGTCACTGCATCAACCGCCTTCTGAACCTTAGTCACAAACAAACTCTCTATGCCCCTCCAAAACCGCTTCACCACGCTTTTGTGTTCCTTTTCCACACAAAACAACTCTATGCAAATCTTTGCCTCCTTTACAGCGACATCATTTGCAAGGGCCCTCGCGTACTTACTGAACTGTTGGATCCATTCTTTGTCCTTCCCTCCATAGAAGAAAACGTACTTCTGCTCTACCACCTGCTTCATACAACTACTTCACATCATCACATTATAGTTTTGTTTAAGATTTAAGTTTAAACAATTAGTATATTTACCCAGCCGTTTATGACGGGGTGGATGTTGCCTACTACAGAGCCAACCCAGTTGATTTCGTTGTTTATTTGTTGTTCATTGAAAGTTGTGAACGGGAAAGCCCTGGTTCCATGAGCCTGAATCAAATGGAATGCGTTGGAGTGTAGCACCTTCCCTCGAGGGCTTAACACCACAACCATAGGATTCCTTTTGAAGTGCCATTCCTCCTTAATGTACTTGTATCCTGCTATGCTTCCAGAATACTGCACCACGTACCATGCCATCTTGCTTTTCAAAACCTCAAATTTCTTGCGCAGCTGCTCAGTCCATGCCTCCACAACAGGAATCCACACAATCTTATAATTGTCTTTAGTTTTAATCAAATCATAAACTGGTCGCAGTACTGAAATCTCTTCTTCCGTGATGTCTAGGGAAGAAATAAACAGGTACACATTCTTTTTTCTTAGCACACTCATGTCCACCTACCAAGCGACAATATGAATCATGATTAAGAACTACGTACTATAATATGCGTAAATGATTAATACTTGAAAGCATCGTTCATAATGCGTGGACTTTTTTTTTCTTCTCTTTTTTTTTTTTTCCATGTAAATATAAGAAGGAAACAAAAACCGATTGTTTTCATGTAAAACCAAAAGGGTGGTAGGTATGGGAAGGAAATATTGTTTTCATGAAAAAAAAGAAGGAAAGACCATAAAAATAAAAGTTAGGGTAAATATGGAAAAAGGTTTTATTTTATAAACTTTAACAAACAACCACTTTTCATAAAAAAGAACTTTAAAACTATGTTGCTTTATTTTTATAACTTTTATAAAAAATATTATTCTATTTAATAATTTTGTTAACTTTATTAATAAAATATTTATCAAAAAATCATTTTTATTTTTTAAAATAGTCGTGGTTTCTTATTGGAACCACGGGATCTGTGATGACTGTTTGTGGACTTTTTTGTATTTCTGGTTCGTTTTGATCATTAATTTATAAAATAGGATTTGTTGAAATTATTTTTTCAAAATTAGGTTAAGTCATTATGACGATATTAAAGGTAAAATCGTCATCTTTTCAACTAATTTCTTTTTTTTTTTTTTTGAAAAAGTGATATCGTCATAGCATATACCGACACATCTGAAATTGAAATTTGAAATCGTGAACGTGGAGACCGGTTTTACTTTTACTCTGTTTCGATCTTTAATTGGAGACCGGTTTTACTTTTACTCTGTTTCGATCTTTAATTAGTGTTTAGTAGTAAATGATGTATGATGAGTCACTTCAGTGACAAACTTAAAGGACAAAAGGTGCAACTCAACTCATGAAATAGCACATTTTTTAGATAGTTAATGACAACAGACCAAATCTGCAGAAGCATCACTAACGTAGAAATTTTAAAACCATGACTTTCTAAAAATCATATTAAGGAGTTTTGCTGCAAAAAAAATTAAAAGTGAAACCGGTCTCCACATTAACGACTTCGATCTCAGATGTGCAGAAATCGGATTCCATCCTGACGACATCACTTTACCTTTAAATCTGTTTCGCAAAAAAAATTTCGAGAGACCCCCTTTTACAAATTCGAGTTACAATAGACCCCTAATTACAAAAAAGCCTGATAATGCCAGAAAATAATTTAGTATTTAGAGTAATGGTTAGAAATATATACCAAATTTTCTTATAAATTCACTTATATATTTATATAATTTTGGTCCCCATCTTAAGAGATAGTTCCGTCCTTTTCTCTGATTCGTCCGATTTTAGGCTTTTGAACCGGAGATTTGGTGGTCCAAATTACCCTTACTCTTTTATCCTATGAGAGATGATACATTGATAAAGTTTTTTTGACAAACTTTTTGACAAATAATTATTTTTAATAAAAAAACCCTAAAATTTTATTATTTTATTATCTTAACTTCCATTAAAAAATAAAAAACTTACTTTATTTCGTAAGTTTGTCAACTTTGTCAATCAAATCTTTATCAAAAAATTATTTTCCTTTATCCTATAATAACTTCGAGCATGACTTGAGCAAAATTGTCAGAATCATTTTCTTTCTTTCTGATGGACAAATTTCCAGTTGTTTTAAATGAATGATAGAATGAGGATTTTATAAAAAGTAATTTTTTTATGGAAAAATATAGTTTGACTTTTTTTTATCATTGATTTTTTTAAAGAAAAAATAGTGATATATTAATAAATAAATCACACTAAATTACGTGAAAACGTAAGATGAAAAGAAAAAGAATCAGAGTCTTAATATCGTTATTTTTTTTTTATATTTGATGTTTTAAAAATTTAAAATGTGCCTTAAAGTACGTTCTTATTTTCTTAACCAAGTATAACCTAACAAGAAATAACGAACCGTGGTCTTGGTAGCGCCATGAAACAGTGGCTGAGGAGCATTTTTGTTGAAAATCAGAACCTTTAACACTTCCAGTATTTCAGTGGGAGTGTGAAAAAGCTTCCTAAGCTTGCGATAATATTCTGCCCCATCTGAAACAATATAGATAAATCCTCCGGTTAGCGTGTTATTTACTACTCCATGCCTTTTTATTACATCAGTTATGGGTTTGAATCAAAAGCACATATTCTTTTTTTCGGAAAAAATAAAAACATGTTAGCTTTAAGGCCAAACGTGAGAAAATAATTAAAGGTTATTTTAGTTGGTAACCTATCTGCTGTCTACAGAGCATGATCTGCTTGCTGAGTTTGGTGAGTATGATGTTGATCTTTTGACCATAGTGAGACAGTTCTTGTTTGTGGTCTCTAAAACAATGAATAAATTTGAGTAACTACAGAGATGTACCGAGGAAAGAAGCATTAAGTAATAAGACGTTGGTAACTTACGATTCAGCGATGAGACAATCAATTTGAGTAACTACAGAGACGATGGTGATGATCGCCCAGTAAACATCAACAGGGATTTGCTCTATTGCAAGCCCTAAAGCAGGTACATCCTTTACGTCGTAACTGCTGGTAAGCTTCTCCAACTCAAAGATTACCTGAATCACTTGCAGTGTTGCTTTCACCAAATTGTTGACCTCAGCCATGGCTTGGCGATGCTTGTGAAGCAATGGCACACGCTTCAGAATAGCGACAGATTTGGCAAGAGGGTCTGTGGGTAGATACTGAGCTAGAAGCCAAAAGTGGCTATATTCTAATGCAAAAGCCGCGAGTGTGAGCACCGCTTTTGCATCCCACTCATACTTGGAGAGCTTTTTAAGTATGGCCAGTGTTGTTTTGTGAGCAGTTTCCTCACTTGGGGGTAGCTTGCATGCCATCTGCCACAACAAGTCACTGTGTCATGTTTATGATCTATTATTACTCATCAACATAATGTTTTCATGAATTAATTACCTCAGAGGCAATTTGTTTGAGGGTAGAGAGTGGTGAATTGAATTGGGGGATCTTGTCATCTGTGGTCTCCAAGCGTGCATGGGATCCCTGCAAGAAAACGTGAATTAAGTGCATGGATATTTGAATTGAATGGTACGTAAATGTGAAGAAAAAACATGGAGGAAAGAAGAAAAGTGACCTGCACAACGTTGTCAACAATGTTGGTTGAACGTCTGAGAATGTTCTCAACAAGGGTTAAAAGAGAATCCACATCAAATTTTGTGTCACTGTGGACATGGGTTGAGTAAATTTGCTCTAAAATCTGCTCATCCGACATGGTTAGTGGATTAAGCTCATTCTCAGCATTTTGAGGGAGAGACTTGGCAGACATTGTTACGTCCATTCTCAAAGGTTTGGAAGCAAAAGAAAGGATTTTTTGCTGTTGCTGAGTAAGGATTTTAGTTCTATCCTATTTATATCACGAAAACGTGGCTGTTTATTACTTATTTTATTTTGAGGCACAAATTTAGCTAACATGATAGTCGCATCTTATCTGAGATTTTTGTTAAGAAAGGCTTTTTATTAGACTCGTGGTATGATATGACTGATACCGTGGTTTTATTAACACTAATTAAGCGTTATGATATGTTTACCACCTTTATTTTGTGCAAAACCATTTTACAATTATTTTTATTGAATAATTTAATTTATGTTCTACTTTAATATTTCGTTTTCAACATGGAGTTTTTAATATATGACGCGAGAAAAAAATTTGCTGTTAAACTAGTTTTCTTCTGATGCATGCAGTTTATCAAGAAATTAAGTATTTTTAGAATGTTATTCATAAATGTTATATATTTATAAATATATAATTATTTATAATGATATGTATTTATATATATACATAAAGTTTTTTTTAATTTTTTTAAAGTATTTAAAATATCAAAAGAAAACCTAAAAGTACTTTGAGAATAAACTTATTTGGAAAGTGAGTTTTTACGGTTAAAAAGAATTCTTACCTGTTAAAAGGACAGATCAGGTTTGTGGCTATTATGGAAGAGAAATATTTCTTTCTTATCAACCATTTCATAACTTTCAAAAAAAAAAAAAAAAGTAAATCCTCTATTTGTAAAAGAAAAAAATTAAAGCAAAAATAATTAATATAAACTGGGTATAAAAAATCATTAAATGCGGTAAAGTATGATGATGTAATTATGCAAAGTGTTTCCTTTTACCAATTTTTTTACACGTGGATTTATTCCTGGAAAAGAATCTTAAAACTAGCGACAAAACTGTTAACCATTTCATAACTTTCAAAACAAATAAATTTTGTATTTGTAAAACGAAAAAATAATTAATATTGGGTATAAAAAATTATTAAATGGGTCAAAGTATGATGATTTAATCATGCAAAGTGTTTATTTTAGGAATTTTTACACGTGGATTTATTTCTGAAAAAGGATCTTAAAACTAGCTACAAAACTGTTTTAGCTTTTTATTCACATTTTTTGTTTTTCTAATTTGTTACGGACTTTTATATATATATATATATATATATATATATATATATATATATATATATATATATGTATATATATATATATATATATATATATATATATATATACTTATGATTTTGTTAAAGTTATTATTAAATATTTAAAAAAATTATTTTATTTTCTTAATTTTATATATTTAAATTTACTGGTAGCTCGTTGTTTCATAATAAAGTTGTGTGTAATTAAAAGTTTACAAATATATCACGTAATTTAAATAAAATTATTCCTATTGATTTAAAATCTTAAATCCGTGATCTTTTGATAATTATTTGTCACAAACCACCTCCTATATGTTACGGAAAGAAAAAAAAGGAAAAATAGTCTAGAAATCATCATGTCTAAATATTGAATTAGGATTGTACATTTGTTTAATCATAAAATAAATATTACTGTCTTGAAATAAAGAACGTGAGAATTTAGATTATCTATATTTGGAGTGGACTGATAAAACTAAGTGCAACAATTTATAGGAAAAAATAATGAAAAAGTACGAGAATCATAAAAATAACTTTTTGGAATTAATAACATTAATTTATTTTGGTTTTTAGTTTTAATTTTTGAGAAAAAAAAAATATTTTAAAAATATGTACTCCTTTTTTTTCATTCACATCAATGGTATATATATATATATATATATATATATATATATATATATATATATATATATATATATATATATATATAAAAATAAATAAAAATAAATAAATAAAATATTTT
>Ga0214542_1009802_pt1 | contig 14538 bp, 16 predicted proteins | sample CNSS1metaG_FD_160096 | JGI IMG/M metagenome (GOLD analysis project Ga0214542, IMG submission 160096) | Root nodule microbial communities from cowpea collected in UCLA plant growth center, Los Angeles, California, USA - CNSS1 | ecosystem: Host-associated > Plants > Roots > Nodule | place: USA...
TATATATATATATATCAAGGATTATATATTTCAATTATTCAAGTACAAAATCAAATTCAAATTTTAGGACAGTCCAATTATGAAAGTCAATAAATTGAGGGTCTGCCATAGGCCAAAAAGGACACACTTGGAGAGAAAGAAACTTGATATCTCTACACTTGAAGGTAGAAGGCATTCTAAAAGGCTGGAGGTATCGAATTTCAACATCAATATTATGTTCAGAATGTCTAGGAGTGGCTTACTCCCTCATTCACAAGGATTGAGTGTAACATATTCTTAATTCTCTATGAATTCTTCAATCAATATAATTCTTGTTTTAATTGTATAGAAAGATAGTTTGGAAACCCGAATTATGATCTTTAATTGCATGTTTTAGATAGATGCATATGTGGGAGTATAGGCTGATCCGAAAGATAGTTTGGGAAACTTGAGTAATATAAAACAACTATTGATTTCACATGCTAGACATATATGTTCACTAATGCAGATTTTGCTTTTTACCTCGCCTTATATGTCTCGGTTGGCCAGGAACCGAAGCATATAATGGCGCGGTCGCATTTTTTCAATTCCAGGCAACTTTTATGCCTTGGTTCAGCTAAAACCCGAAGCAGAAAAGGGTTATATGCTTCAGTTCAAAAAAAAATGATGCCAAAGGTGGCTCATATGCTTTGGTTGCACAGATCGGAAGCCAAAAACGTGCATGGTTATTTCAAAATGCACTAGCCGTAACATCTTTGGCCTCGGGTGGCACTCAACCGTGGCCAAATAGGGCTATATGCCTCGGTTATTAATTGATCCGAGGCCATATAGGTTAATTAAGGCATAAAACACCCGAGTCCCTATTCTCCTTCCCCGTGCTGCATTTCTCCTTTTTCTTTCTCTACAAGCTGTTGTGCGAAAACGAAGACGAGGATGCCTCCACCGTGCAAAAACGAAAACCACCACTAGCGAGTAGCAGCAAACTCAGGGGAAAGGCCGCAACCAGCACATTACCCCCATTAGAGATGCGAACGAAACCACAAAATGCAAACTCTGCGTGAGCCACCGTTGCAGGAAGAGAGACCACCACTACTACTGTCGTGACGCCTCTACCAAGGAAGAAGAAAGGAGCAGCACGCCTCCCACTACCAGTAGCCAGCAACAGCACCACTGGTCACCACCGTTACAGCGAACGCACCGCGAAACCCCACCACTGCGATGTCAGTAACCACACAGCCATCGGAGTTGTAGCTCGACGCAAATGGAGACACTCCCATGCAGGCGAAAGAACAACACATCCTCGCGTTGTAGGCACCACGACAAACCTGCAAAGAAAACCAGAGCAGAATCAAGCATCGCCGTGACGTGTTATTGTTCTAGACGCAAAGAGAAAACAACTTTGTGGCCTCGAGTCCAACTGCAACCGAGGCAAAAAATGACTCTATGGCCTCGGGTGATAACCGAGGCCAAAAGGCCCCCCCTTTTGGCCTCGCCCCAATATGTCTAAGTTCTAAAACGGAGGTAGAATTACGAAAATAACCAGGGCCAAAAGCCCTTACTGCACTAGTGATTTGTTATCAGTCATTCTTAAGCATTAGCATATTGACCATTAATGCAAGCGTAATAGTAAAAATTGCTAGACATTGAGTTTTTATTATTTTAGTTTAGGTTTATATGTGACGAAATTGAAACATTTTACAAACGATATGAGTGTGAGAGACAGAAATATAAATATATTGTTTAATGTCTTTACTTTGAATGGAATCGTGAAACCCAATCCCAAGAAAGTTTTTATCTTATATTTTTCTCAATCAAGCTATTTGTTTCCATTGTGTCAATTTATATTTATATTTTACATCTCAATTCTACATTTATTTTTCCTTTAAACCACAACTATTTTGGTATTCTCACTCTTTATAAGTAATAAATCAATTAATTTCAACAACATTACTCCTTATGGAATACGATATCTGGACTTGTTCATTATATTACTTTTACGATTTCGTATACTTGCAAACACATAAATAAAGCAATACCAATGTTTGGTCTACCATCACAAGACATGCAATTGAATCCTCAAGTTTTGAAAACATTAACTCTACCTTTGACTTTTATGATGACAATGCAATAAAAGAGACAAAATAGGTTGTTGAATTTGTTTATTAATTTTATTTTAAATTTTTATATAATTGTAATATTTAAAGAAATATAATTTTCCAAACCAATTTCATTATGTTGATCTCTTTCTATATTTTAATATTTCAATGTATATGTGTAACAAAGTGACATCAAGAATAAGCTTTGACATAATGCCTTTAGTACTTAATTTTAACTTTTACTTTAAATAAAATGGAACAAATAAAATAACTTTGACAACTATTATAGTATAAAATTGAACACATTATATTAAAATGACACAATTCTCGCTAAAGCGCCTAAATAATTTCACTTAAATGAAAATTGAACGATATGAACTTTCTCAACTTACATAATTTTTCTTAAGCACACATTAGTATTTGTTTAGATATGAATGCTCGAAGCAAAATCACTAACCTTGTGTTTGGTTTGGATGAAGCATTTCAACAATGCTGAGAAATTGAAATGCATTGTATTTGAATTGTTTGCAATTAAATTTCCTTCTTTTTCTAAATAACTTGTTTGGATAAATAAATTAAAATACTTTACATTTCAATTTCTTGTTTTGATAAAATATATAAATTTCTTGTGAGATAAAATTTCATTTTAACAATATTTATTTTAGGCTTAATTATGTTTTGAGTTCTGACAAATTTGGAAACGGACATGACAACCTAAATGGATTGGGCCGACTCGATGACCCAGTTGGGTCGAGTTGGTTGGGAAACCCAAACGGGCTAGGCTGGGTCAGCCCGACGATCCAGACAAGCCTAATCAGCCTGACGACCCATACAGGCCAGTAATGCCTCATCAAGTTCGTCGACCCAACTCGACCGTACTTGTCTAGGTTGTTGTAAGATCCGCTAAATTTAATTAATTAAATAAATAAATAATTAATAAATGCAGGTAGTGTGAGCCTTTATGACATTTAAAGTTTATTGTTGTGATGTGGAAAAGTACTAGCTCAAATGGTTAAGAGTACTTGATTATGTGATAGCACTTGGGTTCAAATGTTATGTATGCCATTTATGTGTTGTTTAATTTATTATTATTTTAATAATGTGCTGGATCATGATGAGTGATAATATAATCTGATATTTATAAGAATTATCATGAAACATGAATTGGTTGAATGGTTATGCATTGATTTGACATTGGCATGGTTATAGGTTTGAACCTTGGTAAATCCACTCTTTTTGGCAAAATTTCTTTTGGCATGAATGTAAAAGGGTAAGGAAACCCTAGCAGCCAAGGGGTTGGAAAACCACCATGGAATGGCCATTGAATGACAATTAAACTTAATTTTAATGGTAATTTCGTTTTGAGTCATTAACCCACCATTAAGGCTTAGTAATTAACCAATTAAGAGGAAAAGGAGAGAGGGTAAAGGCTGTCATTGTTGCATAGTAAGAGGAGAACGAATTCAGCTAGTGCATTGTGAGAATTGAGAGTAATTGGGAGCTTAATTGAAGGGAAGTGCTATACATCATAGTGATCAAGGGAGAAGGCAAGGACTCTAAAATTTTTGCAAGGAAACCAGGTTAGAGGTGTTGTCATTACATTTAATTATTGCATGAATTGTGGTATGCATATATGATGATCCTATGCCATTTGTTTTCTCTGGATTCTGTGCATTTCTGGAAATTTTCCAGATACTGCCAAGTGACTCATCCCTTTTTTATGCAATTCTGGGTTCCTGCAGAGGAACCTCCTGGTGGCATAATCCTGGCCGCCAAATGACGCAAGCCACACAACCTAGTTTCTGGGTTTCTTATGAACGACCTAGTGGTGGTAATTGACCCGTTAGGTGACACGAGCCATTGGGGTTCGATTTTGGTGTTTTTGGGATCCTGGAGTGTTTCTAATAGGAAAAGAAGGGAATTGGCCAGGGCTTAATTGTTAGATTATAAGAATGGATTGAACTACGCTGTGAATTGGAATTTAATCGAGTGAAATCATATGAACATGGTTAAGGTTTGGGAAATTAGGGATTTTGAACTCAACGAGAATTGATGTGCGAATTACATTGAGCAATTGTAGGTTCACAATTAAATTGATATTAAATAGCATAAGATGAATGTTGGCCTGATGAATTATGGTAGTGAACAAAGGAACTCGTTCTAGAAAACTTGGAGACTTGGGAATTAGATTCGCGTAGTGCGAGAAGAAGTTCTAGAAATTCCAGAAATTTATGCATCGCTTGGCAGGAAGTTGTATGCTGCTAGGCTCCATGACAGGATAAGTGGACGTTTTGGTGTTGTAAGGCGTAAATGTAAGGCTGGGGTTCTGTTGGAACAAATTTTCTTTGATTAATTGGAATTGTGGATTTTCGAATGGGAGATTTGGGTGACAAAATTGACAAGAATTAGAGTAGGAAATGACTTTGGTGTGACTTGGTAATTGTAAGGATAATGGACTAAAAACAGTACAAATTTGGGTTAGATAACTAGTACTAGGCCCGATTATTGAAAACAGGATAGGCTTAGGGCTTGGCGATGCTAAGCAGTTGTATGAGTTAACACATAGTATGCGTAATTGTTAAGGATTGGGAAATAAGTGGTATTGGATTTAAGGGAAAATGCTGAGATTGAGAGAAAGAAGATACTTTTGTAATGGAATGAGTGTTGGTAGTATAAATCAGTAACAAATGTAATTATAATTAGAATTGACTTAATGGAATATGGGTGAATAAATGTAAGAAGGGAAGTGTGTGCCAATGAGTACAATATATGGACCAAGAAGTACTGAATAAAGGAGTAATAGATACTCTCGAGGTGTGCAATTATGTGATTAATGGTTAGCAATTGAATGAAGTGCAGCAAAACCAGAACAATTGTTGTACTAGTGTGGTGCCTGGCGGCGGTGTTTAACCCGTCAAGCGATAGTTATTGTTCCAGAGGGTCTGCATTATGCAAGGTGCTTGGCGGTGAGGAATGTCCCGCTAGGCGATAGTGTAGAGGCGGTGAGGGATGTCCCGCCTGGTGGTACGTGTCCCCCACCAGGTGATCTGAAAGCGTGTAGCGCCTAGCGACTAGTGATCTGCACCAAGCGATATTGTTGTAGTAGAAATTGATTTGCTTGCTTTGGATTTGCGTGATCTACAAGGCTTTGATGATATCTCGAAGGTCGGCTTGTTGGTGTTCCTTTAGTTGAGGCTCAGAACGTATCCCTTGAGTTGTGACTCAAGATAGGAGTTAAGCACGTGGCATTTCTTGAGTTGTGGCTCGAAATGACATCTCTTGAGTTGTGGCTCGGGATAGCGGATGAACACGAGGAACTCTTGTGTTGCCGTTGTGAGTGTGCACGTTGTGGCGTATACGAATGGGTCCATTTAGATAGCCCTCCTCAGTATTAAGCTGATGAGTTTGGGATCTTCGGACGTTACAAATGTTATTCGTATTGGGAATTCCGCTTGGCGTTACAGAGTGTGGTTTGTAGCATGATTTCTCGCACGTGCTCTATCAGTTGTGGCTGGTAGGTGTGGTAGCAAGACATCTTGAGATACTCATCAAAAGACGTAGAACACGGTTAACATGGTGGTGGCCATGAGGTATGGAATTACAGGATGGAATTCCTTTGGTGTGATTGTGATATATATATATATATATATATATATATATATATATATATATATATATGTGTGTGTGTGTGTGTGTGTGTGTGTGTGTGTGTGTGTGTGTGTATGTGTGTGTGTGTGTTTGATGTGTGTGTGCGTGTGTTTGTAAATATGATTATTTTAATTATTAGCTCACCATTCTGCTTGTGTTTGACGATGATCATATACGCGGTACACGTGAGTAGATGATGTTGCAGGTGGATCTGGTGAGGCGTAGATCCAGAGCGTGGGCTAGTTGGGGAAATTATATTCATCTTCTTATTATCTTATGAATATTATGGATTTTGTAGCCATTTTGATTAATGGTACATGGCTTTTATATTTGACTTTATAAATTAAGGTTTGAGATACTTTATATTGTAATAAAGTTTTAAATTTTCTCGCGTTTTGGGAAATGTTGTTTCAATTAATGAGGCGTATTTATTATTTTCATTATTTTATTATTTAAAATTCGTAATATCTGGATGGGATGTTACAGTCGTTGGCCAGACTTGGCCCTACTAGGTCGTCAGGCCTGCCCGACCCATCTGGGTTGTCCAACCCTTTTTTTTCATCGGGCACATCCGCCAAGTTTGTGCCATTGGGCCGTCCCGACCCGATAAGATTGTCGGGTTTGTCTAAGTCATCTAGTCGATTAGGTTTGTCGAGTCAACAGGTCGGTCGGGTCGTTGGGCCTGTTCGACACGTTTGGGTCGTTAAGCCTATCCGAGACCTCTAGGTCGTCTGGCCCGCTCGACCGTGTGGGTTGCTGGGCTCACCCGTCCTACTTGGGCCATCAGACCCGATCACCCGTCTTGGTCATCAAGTCGGTTCGACTCGTCTCCAACTTCAAGCCCACCTGGTTCGTCTAGGTTGTTAAGCCCATTTGGGTCGTTGGCTCCGCCCGACCCGTTTATGTTGTCAGGCCAACTCAGTTTGTCTCAGTCGTCGGGCCCGCCCGGGCAGTGTGGTTTGTCGTGCTTGACCGACCTCTTTGGATTGTCAAGCCTGCCCGATCCGTTTGTGTCGTTAGGCCACCCCTATCCGTTTGGGTCATCAGGCTCACCCGACCTGTTTAGGTTGTCGGGCCTGCCTGACCCATTTGTGTCATCAGGCCCCTCTGATCCGTCTAGATCGTCTGACCAGCCTAGCCCGTCATGATTGTCGAGCTTGCCAAGTTGTCTAGGCTTGAGTCTAGAGTGTGAGGTTGAATGAGAAGAATTTGAATTTAATGTTTATTTAGAGTATTTGAATTTCTTCTAATTGAACTACTTGAAATACTTCAGAAAAATGCATGCATTTTAACTGTTTTTTAATTTCTCTATTGAAACAAAGCATTTTATTACAAAAAAATCTAAATTCTTAAAAAAGAAAATGAATTACTTTATTAAAATACTCTGTCCAAATATACCGTATGGAAATATCGATTTTATTGTGTTTTATTGCTTAATTGCCTATTAAGGGTACTTTAAGCAACTAGTTTACAATTAGAAGTTCATCAACTGGTATGTATTCACTTAGCGCTCATGGAAGTTAGCATGCTCAAAGTGAAACACTTACAAAATTTTAAAACTGGAGGGATTTCATTGCTTAAGCATTTATTAAAAAGGTCTTTAAGTGATTGTTTTACAACGTGAAGCCCACCAACTTACAAACTTTTTTTAGCATATATATAATTTTTTTTATAATTTTTTTTAACATATTTACAAGAAAAATTCTATGTAATATAAATTTTTTTATAATATAACATATACTAACAACTAATATTACTGATAAAAAAAATCATAAAGCAATAAATGACAATGTTTGGAGTTGTTTGAATTGAATAATCAATGACTTTTTTCACAATGTCATTACTGAATCTATTTTATACAATTTGTGACATATATGTTGGTGACAGACTCTTGTCATCACCGATCTTGATTACTGGCTATAATGATGGAAATATTTATGTTAATTGATGTGGTTAACTAATTCAAGTGTGTTTTGGTTTGGTTTGAGGTCACATAAGTGACTTGAACCCAAAACCAAGTAATTGAACCCAAAATCAAGACAAAACCATTGCGTTTTTCATATTAAATATTGAATTATAGATTCATTTTAAACTAATGGCTTAAATTTAAAAATGATAAACTTTTTTGTTTCTTAATTTTCATCTCCCACTTTCGATATACATTTCATCACACTCATCCTCTTTATTCACATTCATAAATTTTCTCAATGATATATCTTTCACACGCATTTTCCTTTATTGACCCTCATTTTTTTTTATCCATACATATTCATTATATTTTTTTTCCTTATTTTTCTCATCCATATTATTCTCCTCTTCTTTTTCATTCAAATTCTTTTGCTCATCTCCTTCTTTCATACTCTTTTTCTCATCCATATTCATCTCCCAAATGCACATTCATTTCTTTCATCCGTTATATATACTTTTTCTATTTATTCCTTTATATTTATTAAATATGGATGTAATGTATCATTGTTTTTTAATGTATTGTAATTATCGTTGGCCAAACAATAAATTAAATAAATTTTAAAATATGTTAGAGGAGCATAATGAGACATATTTATTTGTGAGCAACGTGATACATTATTATATAATTTTAGGATATATATCAATCACTAAAATAACTGGGCTGTTTTTTTTTTTCTTACTTGCATTATGTCTGGAACCCTAATATCCCAATTTTTAAGATCACGAACACAACTTTTGCAAGTACAAAGTTAGACCAGGAAAATCAGAAATTGCCAAACACTTTTTCTTGCATGGAGCTACACTTACAAGACATCAATTTCAAACTCAATATTTAAATTTAAAAGCATTATCAAGAGGAAAATCAAACAAATTTCAAACAATATTACATAGTAAATTAAGCAATTGGGTATGAAGCATCCATGGCAATGCCACACAGGCCTTCTTTGGCATCTACGCCTCGTTCCATTCTTATGTATCCTTGTTCACCCCATTCTGTGCCCCATGAATTCTTCACTATCCAAAAATCAGTACCATTATCGGTGATACCATAGCCAACTGCAGTAACACCATGATCTAGTTGAGTTCCACATGGTCCAGTGAAAACCCCACTTGAGTAAAATTGGAAAGCAGATCCTCCAGCATCAATGCTAACTGATACAGGTTGATTTGCAACTGCTTTCTGCAGTGATTCCTCACTATTTGCAGGTACTGCTTCATACCCTTTTATTTGAGCTTCAGGAGAAGCCTCTTTCTTTGTGTCACAAGTTCCATTAACTCCGGTGTAAGGGTAGTTTGCCTCACTGGTGATTCCACCGTTTTTTATAATAAACTCGAAACCATCTTCCATGAGACCTCCATCACATCCTTGATCCACAGTGTCACAATCCACTAACTCTTGCTCTGAGAGCGACACTAACTTACCTGTAGTTATCTGGTAGATACCTTCTGTTGCAGCAACCGTTGAAAATGCCCAACAGCTACCTGGTTTTGAAACAAAAATTTTGCTTAATGTTGTGCAATTGTTAAAAGGTTAAAGAACAAATTCTAAGTGTCACTTATATTGTAGGGTTTGGTTTGTGCTACGTACCACATTGGCCTTGGTCCTTGATTGGAGTAACAGCTCCATTTTGCCTCCAATCCACTGTAGCAGGAATAGGAGTAACGTTTTCGTACTTAAAGGACGTTTGTGCTGTTACTCTCAACTCATGAGATCCCTTGTATCCAGTGTGGGAAGCAATAAATTCTTCGTTGGTTTGGTCGGCTATGTGATTGATGCCAAGCTTGTAAGGTTTGTTGCCAGCAGCATTGAAGGATTCAATGAATTGAACATTGTGCTTGAATATGAGAAAACGTTTTTGCTTCTCTGCGGCATTTTTATAAGTTTTACCATATTTCTTCATCCACTGCTCGTGCCTTTTGGACATGGATGCCTCATGGAGGTTTCGGGACACTACTTGGGAAGTACAAATTGAGAGAAGGAGAAGTAGAGCTAAAACATGCTGGTTTTTCCCCATGGAAGTCATCTCTTTGAGACAAGACTCTTGATTGATCGTATGTAGAAGTTGTGTTTGGAAAACTGGTATGCTCTGAAGGCAAGTTTCAAATGGTATATATAGAAGTTCTGTCTCTTAAAGAAAATTGTTTTCTAATGGATGAACTATGTCACCTTCTTGGAATTTAGATCTCTTCTGCGTTAGAAAACAAAAAGAGAGCAAACACAGCATGGGATTTTTGTTCCAACATATATTACAGATAACAAAAACTGATGTTTGACCATCTATTTAGAAAACTTTATTAATAATAAGAAAACAGAAAAAAATCAGAAAATGGAATGAAAGATAGGTGACCGTATAAAATTTTGAAATATAATTTAGTACTTATGTATTCAAGAGAGAGATGTCTTGCCTCACTATGAGAAATCAAAAAGATTACAAATTTTGTATTTTAGTGGGGATGCCACATTTTGTCCTATTAGACTACAAGGATTGGGTTGTATTTGATCAATAAAATACCTTTATCAACTTAGCATATTAGATGCCACTTGTTGAACTCTTGGACTGCTGCCGGTGTGATGCAAGCAAAATATTTTTTTTTCTAACTTCCTAATTCAATTAGATACCCCATATTGTTTCATACATGTAAGTTGTTTCAATGTATAGTATTAACCGATAATATGCACCTAAAAAATCTACATTGTGAATTGTCAAGGTGAGATAGAACAGTACAAAGCCCACTCTATGCTTGGTGTTTGCACCAATCATCAGCAGTTCTTCTACTAATTTCATTAACCACTCAACAATGTTGGTCGATCTTTCAAGATGTGAAGTCAACATTTTTTAATGGAGTCTTAGAGGAAGAAGTTTATGTTGAATAACTATTATAGGGTACATGAGAAGAGGAGAAGAGAAGAAAGTACTGAGATTGAAGAAGGTGTTGTATGGGTTGAAGCAAACTCTTCAAACAAATATGAATAATGTGTGTATGAACAGGCTTTATACATAAAGAAAAAATAAAGGTAATGTGACATTTATTACCCTTTAGGTTGATAACCTCACATTCATGGGGAATAGTGCTAAGACAATCGAGGAGTTTAAAGGCATAATGACAAGACAACTTGAGATGACAAACTTAGGATCTATTAAATACTTCCTCCGTTTTGAACAAGTTCAGATGACGACCTCCAACCCGATTTCGACCTCAATGGAACCAGGTACAAAACTCTCAAAGTTTGATAGAACACACTAAGTTGATGCCAACAAGTATCGAAGCTGGGTTGGAAGCCTTTGTTATTTGACAAGTACAAGGCTAAACTTATTATTAAGCATTGGAATAGTAAGTCGGTATATGGAGGAGCTAAGCTACACATATTGAGTTATATTCGGTGAGCGGTAACTCAACATATATTATACTAGGTCAGCAACTACCAACTAGTAGGGTCACTAGTGCAAAGAAGATATTTGGCACTGGATATGATGGAGCTTGGTGGAGACATGAAGCTCCAAGTGCAGTGGAAATGATGGAGGAAGCATGGAAGAGTGGAAGGCAAGTTCGTAGGCTCTTGGTTGCAATGGATAGGTGAAAGGGTGAGTGATTTAGAGGTAGCTCTAGCTTAGAAAGGGGGCTAGAGGTAAAGAGAGTAAGCTCTCTAAAAGATGACTCTCAAGTGGCAATAGTAAGGAGTGTTCTCAACTCAAAGTGTCTATTACGCAAAAATTTAAGAGTGATACAAATGAGTGAATTTTTGGCTTTTATATGAAGCCATTTACACATGAGAAAGGAGAGCCATTAGATGGAGTGGGCCTTGATCTTGGACGTTGATGAAAGCTTGGAGAAGGAGGCAATGTCATGCACCTTGGATCTTGGCTTGAAGAACAATAAGGGTTCTCGGCCATGTATGAAGAGGAATGGGTCGAGCCCAATTTGCACCCAATCCTATGTTCCTTTCATGTCTTATGTATTATTGGAAAGCAAGGCCTAAACATTGGCCCAAAATAAATTCTCTTCTACTGCAATTACATGTAATCCTTCATATCTTGGTGATTTCCTTAGCCCATGTGAATAATGTGTGGAAGCTTTGGTCTTGATGGTCATTTAGAGGAATACCCATTTGAATCTTTCTCATCATAGACCTTGTTGTTGGGCCTCTCAATGGGCTTCCACTGGATGTTGGGCTTGAAGGATCATGTATGCTTGGTGGGATCACATCAGGTTATTTTGGACATTATGCTAAGATGAAACAACTGAAGCATTCTTATGCGTGGTAAAGGTGACTTTTTGCCTTCAGTTATGAACCGAAGCCTAAACATCCATATTAGGCTTTGGATCTTCTAGAACCGCAACATAAAACCATAATAGAAAATAAAAAAATAAAATGGGGGACTAGGCTTTGCATGGTTCAATAACGAAGGATGTTTGAAAGTGGTGGAAGTATTTGCAAGTGCAACAATGGTTCACCTTTGAATGCAAAACATGGTTCTCATTCAAAAAAGAACCAAAGTGGAGTAACAAACGAAGTAGAAAAAAATAGTTATTCGCGTATCCAATAGTTCACTAATGAAATGCAGTGGTACCTTGTTTATGGAGGCTTCACATTCAAATAATAAGTAGTGTGAAGGCTTCAAAGTGCTTCGTGTTTTTAAGGAGAGGCGTGACCTTCACTTTTGAACGAGTGACGATGAACGTAATGTAAGAACGAAATCTAAAGGCAGAGAGGAAGGAGATGAATGAGTAGGACGACATTTGTTTTCCAAAGAGATTGAAAATGGAGGAGAAGTTGTAAAAATAGGCTTCACATTCTTCAACAAAGAATGAAAAGGAGGAGAATATGGGTTTCATAGAGGCACGTTCAAATGGCGAGCGAGGTAGCTTTGCTGAAATTTTAACTCTAATAAAAGAATATGTTTCAGTTCAATTAATAACCAAAGCATATTATGGAATAGGCTTCGATTATTAGTAGAATTAAAAGCTTATTACCTTGTTTAAAAAATGGAATTTTGGAAATTTTTGGCACCTTTCTGGATTCGATTCCCTAAAAACAAAAGCCTACCTAGGAATAAACTTTAGTTGTTATTAGAACCAAAGCCTATTCCTTTATTGAAAAAGAAAAAAAAATATATTGTACAAGTAATAAAGTGGACAAGTCCAAATATCGTATCCCATAGGGACTAATGTGGTTTAAATTAATTAGTTAATTACTGATAAAGGGGGAGAATAACAAAATATTTTAGGTTGAGATAAAATAAAATAAGTTGAATTAAATTATAAAGACTAAAAGGAATTGGCACAATGGAAACATAGAACTTGATTGAGAGAAATATTAGATAAAAGCTTCATTGGGATTGGGTATCATGATCCAATTAAAAAAAAACACCAAACAATATTCTTCTAATTCCTACTCTCGTGTTCACACCTTATGTAACAAGCTCTAATGTCTTAGTGGCAAGTCTATACTTTAATAAGAACCCTAATGTCTTAGAACCTTCCTTATTAAGAGTTTGCATTAATGATAACAATTTTGATGTTATGAATGACCAATGATGTACTTTATGGCTAGATGCACAATCAATTAGTTGTTTATTCTAGTCTAGGTTTTAATATCGTGTTCAATGATTAGATACCTACAAATATGCCCACAAATATGCAATCAATAATTATCATGCAGTTAAAGCAAGAATAGAACACAAGAGTGATGGAAAAAAATTATATTGATTAATGGAATTCATAGATAATTAAGAATACATTACACTCAACCCCGTGAATGAGGGAGTTAGCTACTCCTAAGCATACTGAATACTAGACTGATGTTGAAATTGAATGCTTCTATCCTTCAAAATGCCCTTCTACCTTCAAATGTATAGATATCAAGTTTCTTTCTTTCCATGTGTGTTTTTTATCTATGTCAAGCCCTCTATTTATAGACTTTCAGAATTGGACTAGGCCTCACTAGTGCAGTTTTGGCCTTTTAACTCGCGTTATAGGCCTCGGTTGTCGCTCAACCGAAGCATAAAATGGCACGGTGGCAATTTTGTAATTTTTTTCAACTTTTATTCTTCGGTTCATTAGAAAACCGGTGCCAAAAGGTCTAATATGCCTCGGTTTTGAAGACTCGAAGCCTAAAAGTTGGCTAATATTTCAAAAATGCCATTATAGCAGTGACATTTGGCCTCGGTTGGAATTGAACCGCTGCCAAAAACTGTTTTTTGCCTCGGTTAAAATTGAACCGAGGCCAAAAACCGGTTTTCTGCCTCGGGTGGAATTGAACCGCTGCCAAAAATCGATTTTCTGCCTCGGTTAAAAATTGAACCGAGGCTAAAAGGTTCATTAGGGTTCAAAAATCGCGAATCACTTTTTTCCTCTTCTTCCTCACGTGCGCGTTCTCTCTCTCAACCACCCACCTCCACTGCTGTTGTTGCACTCCGACCACTCACAACTACTAGACGTTTGGCTCATTCGTGTTCTGGCTTGGCGAAGTGCGATTTGGGGCTCGCGAAGTGGGCATCAGTTCGTTGTGTTACAGGTGCATGGTAGATTGGTGTTGTGCGTGGATGGAGATCTATGGTTTAGGGTTTGTGATTTGCTGCAGATGGTTGATTTTTTTTTGCATTTATGCAAGTGTGATGTTCACATTTTTGTGTATGAAGAACATGGTGGTTGCACGATTCAAAAATTGCTCTTACAATGAAAGAGAAGACTGCAGTGGCTACAGATCTTTCGTTTTGTGTTTCAGATCTGGCGGTGGTTGACGGAGTTGTGGTGTAACCATGGTGACTACCTAGGGTTTCTGGTGGAGAAGATGGGCAGAGAAGCACATATGGCCTCGGTTCTCAACAGAACCGAGGCAGAATAT
>Ga0214542_1009805_pt1 | contig 14532 bp, 8 predicted proteins | sample CNSS1metaG_FD_160096 | JGI IMG/M metagenome (GOLD analysis project Ga0214542, IMG submission 160096) | Root nodule microbial communities from cowpea collected in UCLA plant growth center, Los Angeles, California, USA - CNSS1 | ecosystem: Host-associated > Plants > Roots > Nodule | place: USA...
ATTTTAATTATTAAAAAAAAATTGGGACAAAATTGAATCAGATACACATACTTAGGTACTAAATTGAAACAAAAAGACATATGTGGGGACTAAATCGAAATCAACACAATGACATCTAATAGTGACATTGACACGTGGCATTACAATGTCACGTGGCACTGACAATGCCACGTGTCACACACAGGGACTTGACACGTGGCATTTTTAATTTTTAAAAAAAAAATTAATTTTTTTTTTAAAAAAAATCAAAAAAACCACAGATTGACACGTGGCACGTTGACTAACGACGTTAGTCAACTCTGTCTGAAAGGGACCTAATTGAAGCAATTTTCAAAAGTTGGGATGCAATTAACACTTTTTTAAAAGCGGGTACCAATTTGACACACTAGTACCAAACCGAGTACATTACGATTAATTAAACCAAGAAGAAACTAAGGCCAATCACTTATAAAAGACATGGAAATTGGTCAACAGATTTAAAATGCAATAATGTGAAATATCCATTTTTCCCCTTTGATTTTGGACAAGGAAATTTTCCAAAACAAAAAAAAAAAAACAGAAAGGGTTGAAAATAGCGAAAAACAGCCTTATATTATTTGTTTTTTTCTCTCTTAGGTTTCTCCTCCTTAAAAATTGAAAGTCATAACTCAACTACGAATTTGTAAAGGCTATTACTGTTTGTCAAATGGAACGCTGGATTCCCATGAAAATTAACGAGAGTCCAGAAGAGTGTAACCAAGCAACAGAATTTCTCTTTAATAATAAAAAGCACTGATGATATTTTTCATCTTATAATTCTAATTAAAATTGAGAATATTATAATTTCGAGCATTAAATTATTTTATATAGGGTCCCGGCGACTTAGTCAAGACAATAAAGAGAGGGACGTGTGTGAAACTTTTAATTGTGTTATAATATTCATTTCTTTTTTTGTTTTTAGAATGTAAGGAAAGGAAACAAATGCAAATAAAATAAAAGAAAAAGAAAAGTTACAATCTTAAGAAGTATTTTTTGTTTGTTACTTCATATATATTAGAAACCAAGAGAAAAAAAACAACAACAACTAAAGTAGAGTAACTAAATTTACTGTTAATTATTTTGGATGATATATTATTATTTTTTTATTCAATAGTTTCATATCGAGACTAAAAATAAATTAAATACACATTTTTTTCTTTAATAGTCTAAGATGATTTTTAGAGAACTGTGACGGAGTTATAAATGAACACCAAGAATCCTTTGATGCGATAATTATCCTAATAATATTATTTTAATGGATTTGAAGTCAGAACATTTACCTAGTTTGTGTAGAATGAAAATAAATTTACAAAGAGAAACATTTGTTTTCTAAGAGAATTGAAAAAGTGGTTTCAAAGATAAACCTCGTAGATCTTGACTGGAGACTTGTTTTGGGATGCACAAGAGTCTCACATCGTTTAGGAGTTTCAAATCAAGCGTAAGTTAAATACATCTTCCTTATTTAAATTTCTAAATATCTCTTTAAGAACAAAATCATGATGAAACTTCAAGTTTCAAAGCAAGCAATACCTCAAATGGAATAATTGATCCTAACAAATGTAGTCATCACAACTCTAAGGGTGTGTTCCTTTGGGGTAATGGATTTGAGGAAGAGTATGAAGATGGATTTGTGTGGATTCGAATAGATGAATTTGTGTGTTTTTTTTAGTGGATTTAGAGAGTAAAGTGAGTGGATTTGGAGATAAGTTTTATGAGAGTTAGTGAAAGATTTGATTGATGTGATAGATAAAATAAATTGTAAAAATAAATAGAAATAGAAATTTACCAAAGTACCCTTGATGGAAAAATAGAATGATTTTGTAATTTGATGTTATAAAAATAATTACAAATAATTAATACGAATTAAAAAAATATTAAAATTATATGAAATTTTAAAATAAAAAAATTTAAATTCTTATGAATGTAAAAAAATTTATACAATTAAATTTTTATAAAAATTTATATAATTAAATTTTAAACAAAGTTTTACAAAAAAAGTTAAAAAAAAAATAACACACACACGACACCGGTTACATAATCGGTGTCACTCTCCTCTTTGCACACCGATTAGGTAACTGATGCCACACACACAATGCACCGTACTGGTTATGTAACCCGTGCATATACCCTTGAATGCACCACCATTCTTCCGCGAATGCACCACCATTCTTCCGCCACATGTACGAGCTTCGTCCCCTACCACACCTCACCACCTCCTTCATCTTCGTCCGCCACCACAGCCCACCACCTCCTTCATCTTCCTCCCCCACCACACCCTAGCACTTCCTTCATCTTCGTCCCCGACGACCCATCACAGTGTCATTTCGCTGCACTCAAAAGCCCACGCTACTTTCTTTCCACCAGTGCATTCAATTCACACACACTCCACTACTGTTTCCCAAATTTTAGAAGTAAAACCAGCACTCACCTTCGAATGATTTACACACCACGGTGGGAATGTCCAACTCCAAAGCATCCACGAATGAGGGGCAATTTCGTAATGTTATACGAAATATACGCAAATTACCTCAGTTTTGGGTGGATGGATTAAACCCTCTATCCCCCAAATTTGCGCTCTTATTTCATTGCATATCGCAAGAAAGGAACAAGCTCTATGCATGAAATTTGTGCTCGCAAATTCACTTAAATAGTGCAATTGCATGAAACGAACATTGCGTAAAGTACTTAAACCTATGTAGATTAGTTCTTCTGATAATAAAAGTAAGGTTACATTAGTGGCAAATTTTACTGATATTTCTAGGAAAGCCAAAATAATTCATTCAATATATATATATATATATATATATATATATATATATATATATTATCATAGTTGCTAATGAGTCCATGACTCTTCATAAGGATGAAGAAGTTCTTCCTAGGAGAATTACTAGAAGCATGACTAGGAGGGAGACCTCATCCTTATTCATTTCCTTTTCTTTACTTAATATTTCTTTGATGTTTAGACTCATGTTTTGTTTGTGTTTGTAGGTTTGCTTTTGGAACCTCCATGGTTTGATGGAGATACCCTTTTGGGGGTAGACATCTACCCCAAAATTTATGAAAAATGTAACATTTTAATTAATGAAAATGTAACATTTTAAAAATGTTACTAAATCTTTTTAGTAACATTTTTTTTATAGAAAAGTAACATTATAAAAATGTTATTACATATCTTTAGTAATATTTTTTTTTAAATAGAGACATTTTCAATTTGTTACTAAACAATTTTAGTGATATTTTTTTTTATAAAGGCAACATTATAAAACTGTTACTATAACTATTTTGTAACATTTCAACAAATGTAACCAAAAAACACATAATTAATATTAAAATATTGCACACCAACATTTACATTGCATGCTTCTTTATTGTAATGTTGTCATCCAAAAAGAAAGCCACAAAATCAACTATTTTATTTTAATAACACAGTAGAAAAATCAACTATATTATGCAATATTGAAGATGACACAACCTAGATGGTAATGGCGTCAAAAGTGCTACATGGGTTTGAAGGGAATCCATGAGGTTGACACAAGAGTCTTAACACAGGAAGTTCTTGGCCGAAAATAAAATTCAAAATAGGCTTATGATATCAATGTAACAAAGAAATCAAGAAAATGATATTTAGTAGGCGTCCAGCACATGAAGTGACATGAATAACGCTATTTAGTGACAACAGTATGAGGATCATCCAACAATCAATACCATAAAACCATGTTAGCAGATACTCCTTTTGATTGTTAAGGGAATGGGAGATTTCACAGAATCCTCTGTCTTAGACTTTACCACCAAATACATCACATATATATAAACTATCCCATATTACATCTTCCTGAGATTCATAGAATACAAAATTACAAATTCTTAGTCAAGACATAGGCATGTACTTTTTCATAGGGCTGAGTAAATTGTTATTCTCTCAATTGTAAAATGAGTGGTGTAATTGGACCAAGAAACCTCTTTAGGTGAAATAATTAAGAATGAAAGTTAATAATTCAACAAAAATATGTACTAAAGAGTGAGAAAATAAAATTAACTCTATCTGGATACATAGGAAGAAAGGAAGGAAGGATCCAAAACTCTAGGGGCATTGGGTTACTTGCACACCAATCAAATACACCAAGTATCTTCAAAAGTAATAAGACCCATTTGTATTAGTACATACATTCTAGCTTTGTTAGTTTGTGTATTTATATTTATGTAAAAAATAAGACTATCGAAAGTCAAGTTTTCCCCCATGAAGGTTTATGTGTTACACCACCATGATCTTGAATCCACTTACTTGCCCTAGCATAAGCATGTCATGACCTCCATTTTTGCATAACATCATATTAAATTTGGACAGGGAAATTGTGACCCTTATAGCAAACAAGATTGGCACTAAGTGTGATGCTCCATAACCAAACTGCATAAAAATTTAAGACATACAATGTTTAGAATTAAAACTTTAATATAAAAGAAAAAATAAATAGAATGTGACACAAAAATGAGATCAGGTAGTATACTTGTTGAGTTTGTTGAGGATGAAAGGATAAAATCTCTCACGGGACTAGATCAGGTAGTGTATATTGTCCCAATCCCTTGCCCAAACATTTGATTATTTAGAGATGTGTCATTCTCACCCTTGCCCAAACAACTATCAATTGTTTATTCACATATGAATTTGTTAGCATTAATCTAAAACATGCATAAAATTTAACATCGGAAAGAGATATTACATAGAACCAAGAAATATAATAAAGACTGAACCAACACTATATGTAATTATATTAAATGACAACAACTGATAAACAAGGACTTTATCATTTATGAAATATATTTATTAGAATATTAAGAACCCATAAAAAATATTATATACCATTATATTCATAATTCTCCATTTAGATTCTCTCCATCATTTGTAAAAGAATGTTGCTCAATTCCCCTTCCTACATAAACATAGCAAGAATCATGAAAGGAACCTTTGGATTGGTAATATATGGATTAAAAAATATAATTACGTTGGGTTTTGTCATTTGAGGAGGGAATTATGGATATATTATGGTTTCAAAGTTTGACATCAACATTTTTCAAAGAATAAATGCAAATGAGTAACAACACGGGGATTGTCAAAGAATGGAAACTTTAACATGAATCTCTGGTGTACATAAAAGGTAAGTAATAATACTTGTTAGTCAAGCACAAGAGTTGGTGAATTAGCACCAAGCTCGCTAGTCAACTTTCTTTTCAAGCCCTCAATTTTTGTAAACAAAATAACCCTAAAATAAGTAAATAATAAGCATAATTAGAAGCTTCTATTTTCAAAGTATCAAGTTCATAAAATAGAAGCGAGAAGTTACCATTCTCTCCTGGTTTGAGACAACCACTTGGGAGTTCGTAATACGTTTCCACGTGGAGCAGGTCCCTATTCAACATCTCATCAAACAGTTCATGTGCAACAATAGTGTGGTTGTCGTTCGATGTACATGTTGGCCTTCAACAATGGCCACTCGTACTCCTTCAACTAGAGCTAAACTCAAACTCAGTTGTATTTATATTAAGATTGGAACCTAAACTATCGAAAAAGTAAAACCCTAAATCAATCACTTACCTCGTTCACAAAATCGCACAATTTTCATTCAAATTCACTAGCTTGACATTTGTCACAGTAGAGAGGGGTCGAGACAAAGAGGGTGAGTTAGACAAACCTCAGCCGACGTTGATCAAGATAGAGATGAACCTCAGATGAAGGAAGAACTGCACGAACCTCAGACGAAGGACGCCTTAGTGAACTGCACGAACCTTAGATGAACGATTTGTTGCCGACGAACCCCAGCCACATTATTATCGTTGAGACGAACTTCAGTGATGAAGGATTGCTGCCGTTGGAACGAACTTCAGAGATAAAGGATTGATGACGTTGGGACGTGAGCGTTTCTGGTCAGTCGAACAATATGAAGACGAACAAGACCAAGTTAAACCCCAATTTAGTTTGAGTGTTAAACTATTAAATGAAAGCAATTATATTTTAATGAAAAAATTGTATTATAATGACTTACATACGAAATTATTTTGTAAGTAACATTTTTTAATATAATTTTTATATTGTATTATAAATAATATTAATAATATGATTTTTAAAAGTTTTATTTTTTAATGTTTAATAACATTTATTAAAAATTAATATAATAAATTATTTTTATTAATAATAATATTTATTGAAAAATATCATTATATAATTATTAATATAAATTAATAATTTATAATAATTTTAATTTAAAATATAAGTTAATATAATTTATAATAATATTTATATGAAAAACGTTATTATAATTAATAAGATTGATATTTAGTAACATTTGTAATAATTATGATAAAGAAATGTTACTAAAAATTGTGTAAGGATCTACAGTGACATCTTAAAAATATGTTACATTATTCCTCGTAATATATTTTATAGTAACATTTTTAAGAAAATATAACTATAGTATACATGTAGTAACATTTTCTATAGATGTAACTAAGCAAATGTTACTGTAGCTATTAAATCTTGTAGTGGGTGAAAGACATAATGTCACGTCCTTTAAACTTGATTAATTTAAACATTATTATTATATCATAGTTAAATTTTCATAAAACATAGATGTAGTTTTAAGAACTTAATTATATATATGTCTATATATTATAACATTAAAACCTCGTATATTTTACAATACTTTCTTTTTCCTATATTTTACATCATATATTTTACTCTTTCTTTTTTTCTCTTCTATTGCTACTTCTTCTTCTATCCATAAAAAAATTTCACTCTCTCGATACTAATGGTAACTTCTCCTTCCCTTTTATAGTATTGTGTTTCCAAAACCAAGTACAAAGGCATTAATTACACCTTATCTCCTTTGTACGTGGAGATAAGGTCATTCATTATCCTGTTATTTTTTTCATAGTATATAATATATATATATATATATATATATATATATATATATATATATATATATATATATATATATATATATATAGTATATATATATAGTATATATATACATATATATATATATGTATATGTATATATATATATATATGTATATATATACCGGAGACTAGAGGTAAGTTTTTGGAAAGGTGACAAAATCTTGATGGCTTTGATAAACCTTGATGAGATACTTTTGAGGGTTGAAACACATAAAAAGATTCACCTATAAAAGATTCTGTGACGCTCAAATATACGATCATTAGAGTAAGATAGGATGAGCATGAGACTGTATTTTTCCTAAGGAATACTAGATATATTTACAAGGTTTATGGGCCTTGAGATCCATTAGATAAAATTGGTAATGTAGTATCAAATAATATTAACAAAATAATGACTTACCTAAATTCTATAATAATAATAATAATAATAATAATAGTTGAACATTCATTTATAATTTTAACTAACATATTTTTGTTATTATTTTGTTATTTTATTTTTAAATAAAATTATTACTATTATTATTATTATTTTTAATAATAATAACTACTTTTTAAATAATTCATTAATTATTATTATTATTTTATCTATATATATATATATATATATATATATATATAATATAATTCTAATACATTGTGTATCAAAGGTATTGCATTGTAAATTTTTTGGATGCTACACATGCCTTAATATAAGGAGTACCTTTTACATCCTTTGTTTGAAAAATACATACTTTTGTGGATAAAAGGAGCACTTGGGCTTGACCTAACCTATAGAAGGGCACGTAAAGGAGTGGAAGGAGGCTTGGTTAACCTTCTAGAGGGTCAATGAGTGTGGCATCACCCTTGAGGAGCAAGGTGTTGCCTAGGTCAACCTAGGTAGCCCTAATTTTCATGTGACTCTAGCTTTTAGATTTCATCTTTGTGTATTTGCTAAGAGTTCTTCCAAAGCCTATATAAGGAGATATCTCCACCATTTGTAAATGATTGAACATTTTGGAATATTATAGTCAATTTGATTTAGCCATCGTGTGAACGAGGAGAATACTCTTTGAGTGTTCTTGCGCTTCCTAGTCTCATCTTGAACCAAGGTTTAAATGACAGGATTGGACCATCCCTTAAGTGACATGTCACATTTCCTCCTTCTTCCTCTCCCTTTCTTTCCATCTTTTGTTTTTATCACTTCAAGCCTTTGTGTTCTTATGTTTATTCCTTTTGTTACCTTATGCCCATGTTCTTATTTTTTTCATTTCATTCTCTTAATAGAATCATATTCTTCTCCTCTTAGCTCTTAAAAATACACATTTACATAACCTCTTGATTATCTTAAAATTCAATGAGAATCATCATTTTGACTTTCTTGAACAACATTAACTCAAATGTCTTCCACTCTTAAAAATGTAAGATGGACTGTCACCGGTTATTAATAAAAAAAATAAGAGAAAAAAAATAATATAATATAACTATAACTATAAAATAAATAATAAATATATCTAAAATATTACTGTCCGTTTCTTCAAATTTTTTAACTCATCAATAATTGAATTGGAACTAAAATTTTTAGCCATTTTTTGAATGTAAAATTTATCTTGCATTTTATTTTGCAACCTTGTTTTTATAATCTTCATTACTAAAATCTCTTTTTAAAAAAAGTTTTGAAACTGTATTTGATATTGACCCATTTTAAATAAACTTTTCTACTAATTGAATATTCTATATTTTGAGGATGTATTTATAAATCAAGTTCCAAAAAATTATATGAATTTTCTCACCTCTAATCTTTTGAATCTTAGAAAGGGGAGACATAATTACTAAAAAGACAATATATGATAATTAAGCTACCACTAAAAAGTAGTTATATAAAAGTACATAATAGTCAACTTTTATTTTATGTTCGTAAAAAGAATTATTTTAAAAAAGGTTCATGAGATAAAAAAAATACTATATTATGAAACTAATACTTTATATTAAGTGGGATAGGAGACATATATTTTTTTTCCTAGAAAATAAAATGAAAAAAGTGAGAATAATAGTAAAAGTAGTGAATTTATTTTTAAGTTTTATTTTTTTTGGAAACAAAAGAGAACACATAATAATAATAAGAAAGAAAATACTTAACTTAAAAGAATGAGAGAAAAATATATCTTAATATTTTTTTTTACTTTTCATTATATTTAATTTTATGTTTTACAATTTATTAACATTTAATTACAGATTTTATAAAAAAATTAAAAATTTACCTAATTTCTTTTCAATAAATTCCTAAGCTGTGACGTTCCTTTTCAAATACCTGATTTTTAATTTTTATTTAAGAGATAATCATGTTATACATAAAATTTAATGAAACAAAAATATAATCTTAAAGATGTATTTATACATATTTGTATATATTACAATTTTTACATCACATTTTTACATACTATATTTTTACATCTTAGATCTTTCTAATACTTGGAGAGGATAAAAAATATTATTTATTTACTATTTCTTCTTTATCTAATCATACTTTTACTAATATTTATATAGTTGCTGAAGATAAGAATTTATATGGATAGTTGGTGGCATGTAAAAAGAGATCACTATTGGTCCCTCCAAAATGAGTCAGGCATTTGGGACGATCACAAATGTATGTGTTGAGAAACCTCTCACTTTAAATGTTAAATAATTATTAACAACATTAGTTTGTCAGGTTGTTCTAGGAGAAATGAGGGTAATGTTGTCAAGGGGCTTGAAACACTTGATATGTCCATATTTAATGTGAGATTTTTAAATTCTGTTTTTCATACACAAATAATAAGACAAGGAAGTATGCAAAATATCATATAAAATTATAATATATCAAAATATACAACACTCTTTAAAATTCACATATTCCATTTTATCATATTTTATAAATATTTGAATAGTTTTGTAGTAACTAGTAGAAATAAATGAGTTTCACCATGACCAATAGTAGTGACAAATCTTGATCGAAAAGTTTGAAGGATCAAAATAATATACTTAAATTTTATATATTTAATTATTATTACTAATATAACAAAAGTATATATAATTTAGTATTAAAATCCTTGTATGTTTTTCCTTAAAATATCATAATTTTGAAATTTTATTTGATATGACTCTCATTTTAAATAAGTTTTTCTAATTTCATCTCTTTCCTTGGATATTATCATATTTGAAAATGTTTTCTTATAATAAGTTCCAAATAATTAATGTAAAACCTTTTGCCTATAATTCAAATGAATTAATATGAAATTTCCCGCTTATAATTCTCTTAATCTTAAAAAATGTTATCTAATTCAATAATTGAATTATTAGAATCATGCTTGAAAATAGGTAAAAAAGTAAATTTGTATTATTTTCATCTTTAAGGGTATCTTCTCTTTTATCATTTAAAAAAATGAATCTATTATTTTATTTTTCAACAATATACCTATTTTAAAAAAATCATGACTAAAAAATAATTTATCAAAATCTAATTAAAAATTGAGATATGTAATTACTAAAAAAATATGATAATCAAGTCACATCTAAGAAATGGTTATGAAAAAACATATAGTGCATAACTTTTTTTTTTGTTAAATTACTTTTTTGGTCCCTCTATTTGTCAAGTAATATCAGTTTGGTCTTTAAGTTTTTTGTTGTCTCAATTTGGTCTTCTTTTTCTTAAAAATAATTCAATTTAGTCATTACCGTTAGTTTGACCGGTGTTAAAGTTAACAACACATGTCAATTTCTATTTTTTTTTAATTTTTTAATTTTTTAATTTTTTACACGTGTCACTTCACAATAGTGCCATGTGTTAAAATGACTCAATTTTGTTCCTATATTTGTTTTTAGTTTCAATTTAGTTCAATTTTTTGTAAAAATGAAGTAATAGTGTCCATCCTTAAATTGACACTCAATTTACTTTTTTATAAATCTTATGGTGATATTCTTACAAAAACTAACGTTTTTATTAAATATTTATATAAATATTTTAAATGAACTTTAAATTCTATACAAAACATTAGACTTTGGTTTTGTTTTGAACTTGAAATTTAGTTCCAAAACTTATGTGTGACAAGTTATTTGATTTTTAATCTTCACTAAGTTTAGTTTGTATAATATGATACACTTGATGCCTTTATATATGATGACAAAATTGTTAATTTTTGAAATTAAGTTTGGGGTTTATAATATTTTCGTACACATTTCAGGATTATATTTGAGTTGTTTATACTATTTGACACATTTTTGCTCTTTAATGTTAAGTCAAATACTACTATGAAACGCGCTTGAAATGCCAAATAAACTTAACAAAATTTGATTAAAAGGATTAAATTCACGTATTTCGAAGAATAAAGGACTAAATTAATCTAAAATTTCAAAATAGACTAATTACAAAATTTATTAAAAACTAAAAGAACAAAAATATATTTAACCTGTAAATAAATAAAATAACAAAATAAAATGATAAATGTTTCATTCACGTAGCTCACTGATAGTAGATAAATTACTTCCTCTTTCTCTTTATTTTCTTTTTGTCTCTCTTTCTTCTTCTCTTACCACTCTTTTGTAGAAATATTTCACTACCTCAACCCTCCTACAACAATATATATATATATATATATATATATATATATATATATATATATTATTCTTCAAGCATTAATTACCTTCTTATCTCTTTGTACGATTAAATAAGATATATATATTATCCAACTTTTTAACAACTTGGTCATAGAACTCGGTCACACAGAGCTTAGACACACAAAACTCGTTCACGCATAACTTGGTCACATAAAACTCGATCAGACAAAGCTTGGCCACATAAAGCTCAACCCTTAGGATTTTAATCATGTGTTAAGAAGAGAACACAACCACATACTAAAATCAATTTTAACAAGTTAATATATTCAAATTACTTTAATCAAGTCTACTTCTAAATATCGCTTTCCATATATTTCTTTAAAATTCACTATTAAGAAATACAATTTTACATCATATTCGAGTATTGCTCTTGTCTATTGGGTAAGGATAACCTTATAAGATAACTAATTATTTGGTTTTTCTTAAATAACTACTTTTATTAATGTAATATCAAAAAGTAATATTTACATTTATAAATTGTTAAGAGATTAATTAAATATTTTTAATGTAAATAAATGTCATATTTTATCTTTAAATTAGTCAAAAATTTGAAGTCATCCATCCTTTAAAATCAAATATAGTTAGAGTCAGTTAACAAAAAGTCAATTTAATTCATCCATTAATAATATTTTAATGTATGGTATTTGGATAATTAATCCATCTATACAAATAATATTTGTTTACAATAATTTTTTTTTTAAACTTCTAAGATAAATTTCAAAAATATATATTTCTGAAAATTTTTCAGAAAGCTTTTATGAAATATTTAATAATGAAAAAATCGGTTTGATTAATCTATTAAGTACTAATAGAAAAATTATTAAATTTTAAGAGAGGAAGAAGTGAATTACTGATAAGTAAGTGAACTAATAGATGAGTGTTTTTTTCCTAAGTTATATCTATGCTTGAAAAGAATACTGTAACTTATTTATACAGTTATCAAATATAGTTTTTGATATCTATCTTTGTCTTTATACGTAATTTTATATGAAATGTTTGAAATCAGGAATGATAAATGAAAATGTCTTTAAGAGTATGATATTAATTCATTTTAATTTAGACTAAAATTTATATTGATTAAATATGAATATGAATATGAATAATATTTTATTTTTAAATTAAATATTGAAATGAAAATAAATATGTGTATATTTATTTCATGTTTTTCTAATATCCATTTCAATACTTTTTTTTAATTATGAAAATATCCGTCTTTTATTAGGTAACTTACAAAATTTAATTCTCTTTAAACCTTAGTTTTGCAACTTCTTTTTCGTGTTTCTATGCAATTCTTTTTTATTCCCACTTAAAACTGTTCCAAAAAAAGTTCACTAGAATACCCAATGTACATTTTCTTTAATCACAATTTTTTTCTTTATGTGATTTTGTTTAGGGTGTACTGTACTTCAGAAAAAAAGAAAAAAAAACCTTACCTTAGCATAGCTTTGTTTACTCTGCAAAATTTTGTTTTTCTTCCCTGTTTATTGTGCACTCGCTTTAGTGGTTCTTTTCGGTTTTTTTGCCTATATCCTTTTCCTGATTTTACATTCGTTCACGCCACCATTTATAGAGCTCAAGAAAATGATTACCTTAGTTAGATTTTATTTGGTTGTTTGTTTTATTCTATTACTTTGTTATAGATTTATCTCCAAAGATTCTTTTCTGATTGTTACAAGAGAGGGATACGCCCTTCTCAAGTGTAGATTTATCCCATACTTTTTTATTAATATTAATATTATTATTATTTTTAATAATATATATATATATATATATATATATATATTTATATAAATAAAATATTTATGTAATTTATAAATAATATAAATTAAATTTGCATTTGTACAAAATTTTAGATATTACGTACGACAACAATAACATATGGAGCAATTTGGTCTTTTAACCAATCCTATAAAAGTTCACATAAAAAAAATATAATGTTATTTCTTCTTGTACCCATTTTTTCTTTCTTCATCCTAAATTCTGAAATCCCACATGGTAAACCTTGTGTATGCCTTAACACGCAGTCACAACATCCACTATCAAATTCCACATGTTTAACATGATCAAACTCATGCAATCACAACATTCACAGTCAAATTCCACATGTTTAACAAGATCAAACTCTTCTACAATTTGAAGCATGACATATTTAGACATATTTCCCACCGGTCTTTTATAGATATTCAACTTAAAAGTGTGACTCATGACATGTAGAATTTGCTCACATGATGTTTTTATCTCATTATGTTGTAGTATAATAACCTTGCATACTGCATCCCAACATGAGCACAAGTTCCCCATACTATTTTGCGGTACTTGCTTTAGATTCCAATGGACAAACTCAACCCTGTACACAAAAAAAAAAACTACAAAAGACTCATAACAATACCAACCATTACAAATATATCACTACCACCCATGCACTAGTGCAGAATTCCCATTTTACCTCGCCTTATATGCCTCGGTTGGCCAGGAACCGAAGCATATAATGGCGCGGTAGCATTTTTGCAATTAGAGCCAAGTTTTAGGCCTCGGTTCTCTAAATACCTGGAGCCAAAGAGGGGTATAGGCCCCGGTTCGCTCAAAACCGGTGCCAAAGAGGGGTATAGGCCACGGTCCAGTAGGACCCGAAGCCAAAAAGTGGTTGGAAATCAGGGTATAGGCCTCGGTCCAAGGAGATCCGGTGCCAAAAGGGGATTAATGGCTTCGGTTCCTCTAACAACCGAAGCCATAGGGTTTATTTAGGGTTTGAAATTCCTGAACCCTTCTTCCTCCCCGCGCCAGCGCCTCCATAGGGTTCTTCTCTCTGTCGCTCTCTCTCGCGCGGTCTCTCTCTCTCTCTCGCTTTCTTTCGTCACCGACAACGGCGTCAACCGCATCTCCAGCAACAACGACGACCGCATCGCCTTCGCCCTCGACCTCTCCCTC
>Ga0214542_1009807_pt1 | contig 14530 bp, 6 predicted proteins | sample CNSS1metaG_FD_160096 | JGI IMG/M metagenome (GOLD analysis project Ga0214542, IMG submission 160096) | Root nodule microbial communities from cowpea collected in UCLA plant growth center, Los Angeles, California, USA - CNSS1 | ecosystem: Host-associated > Plants > Roots > Nodule | place: USA...
AAAAAACTAACATTCAAAAAAAAAAAAAAACTGAAGAAAATAACAAAAATAGCAAAAATAAAACTTGCCTCGCCCGTTGAAAGTCGACCCTTGTAAACCCTTCCAAAACCACCTTCCCCAATTAAGTTCACTTCCTTGAAACCCCTCGTCGCCGCAGCTAGTTCGCGAAAACCAAAACTAGCCGCTGCAGTACTTCCTTTACCACTACTCACACTCTTCCCCTTTGCCTCTGAGGATTCTCTCTTCCTTTCACCCTCTGCAATTGAAATTAAAAAAACAATTTAACAAATTAAACTAAAAAAAAAAAAAAAGAGTGTGGTAACGAACCTGAGGATGCAGCTGTAGCAGATCGAGTGCCATTGTCAATTTCAACCCTCCTCACATCTTTCCGGCGAGAAACAAAGCACGAAAAACAACTCATAGCTACAGAGAACTGAATTTCGTTTAAACTAAATAAATAATAATACCAATTAAGAAGAAACAAGATCCGAAAGAGTGAATCAGACAGAGGTTGTTCTGCATTTCTGATTCCTCTCTCTAGGGATCACTGAGGCCAGTCCCCAAAATAATAATAATAATAATAATAATAGAAAGTATAGTAATATTAAATATTAAATCTATTAAATAAGAAGAAGAATAACAGCAAGATGCGCGAAATGCCGTTTCCGGAAGATAAAATTTAAGACGCGTAGGAAACAATCTGAATATGGTTTTATTTTGTCTGTTAGTTCAGGCTTCTTCTGGAACTAGATGGAACGAACACTGTATCTACATTAGTGGATAGCTTTTTATTTTTTATTTTTATTTTTATTAATTTCCAAGTTGGATTTGGATTTGTATTAGTATCAAGGTAAATTAAAATATAATAAGAGTTTGGCGTTGTTGTTCATTAGTCTTGGCCTTTTCTACGTTTGTTTTGGATTTTGAATTATTCGAGTTCCACTTTGGGTTGCATTTATGTCTCTGCGTGATTGCAGCGGGTCGCTCTCAACCCTTCTCTTTCAATCTAGTGCGCATTTATAAACGTTACGGTCCCAGTCATCATCGTTTCCTTTGTGTGTTTACATTTTTACCCTTACTGTTCCGTTGGTTTTGCAGTCTTATGCGTTCACCAATCACTATCTAACCGTTGCCGAAAGTTCTTCACTCTGTTTAACTTTTAACGCCACATCTACTACTAGTCCGTTGCTCCATAAAAAAAAAACATTTCAAATAACCCCGTTCACTTTCCACCGTTTTCAAAATGTTAGGATATTAAACAGGTGGTTGAATTAGTTGAGATTTTAAAACAAGATATTTTATCTAAATTTTTGTATAATGTAAATTTCAGATTGAAATGTACATGAAAATGTAACTTAAATAAATCTATTTTTTCTTTTAGTTTAGAAATATAATTTAGAATAATAATATGTAATGATAATAATAATAACTTTGTGACGAGAATAATAGTAATAACAATAATAATTATTATTGCTAGCTACCAATATTGTGAACATAGCTGGAGGGTTGAATTGTTATGTGCATTATATTTTCTTTCAAAAAGTTTGACATTTTAAGTACTGACAAAAATATTGAAAATAGAAAATAATACAATTAAATTGAATGAAAACTTTGAATGAACTCTAGAATGGCACAGCTATTTTGTTGAACAGATGAATTAAATTATATTATGATTAGAGTTAACGGAACAAAATTAAACTGTTTTCAAATATTTTATAACAGTTTAAATTGAAACTTGTTTAAACTATCATTAATAAACACGTTGTTTGAAAATATATTATTAATTTTTTAAAATCATAATTCGAGTAGTTTTAAATAAGTAATCAATTTTTTAAAAATTAAATTCAAATAATAATTTGGTTTAACTTTTCTCCAAATAATTTACTTTATGAAATTAATTTCAGTTCATTGCTATTTTTTTTCATTTAAACAGTCAAACATTTATTCTAAGGTGATGAACTAAAATAAATCCATAAAAGAAAACGTATACATTTAATAACTGAGTTTTTTATTTAATAAGATTATGTCCAAAATAAGTATACATTTAAAAGAGATCATTTTTATATTACATGAAACAAATTTGTTACAAAGTGAAATATATATATATATATATATATATATATATATATATATATATATATATATATATATATATATAGAAAACACATGAAAAGAAAGAAATCAAGATTTTTACATTAGCCATAATTGAGAATTTTTTTTCCTTTCTACAAAAGATAATTTCTATAGTATCATCATTACATTTTAAAAAAGTCGAGATCTCATCTTTCAATAATCTTATACTTTTGAAAAAAAAATATTATATATAATTAAAACTAAATACAGACAAACATAAAGATCAAACAAAAATGCATATTAACGCGAGAATCAATATTCAAATATGTTAAACATATAATACGGATAGTAAAAATCTCACACCAAACATTATTTTAATAATCTATTATCTACAATTCAAGCTAAAAACATTTAATATTATGGAATATATCTTCGAAACATAATATGTTTTTAATGTAAAATAAATTCTCTATTTGTATGACTTACTATTTAAAATTCACGGTCTTAACTTTAGTGTTCTCTATTTTATGACTTCTCTAATATATCAATTTTATAAGAGTCAAGTCTTGAACTTATGACTTGGATATATTTCCTGCAATGGATCCTTAATTATATATAGTTCATGTTTAATTAAATTAAATTAAATTAATAAGCTACAAAAATAATTAGATGATAATTAATTTGTTGATATTAGGTGTGCATTATGTTAAGGCATTTCCTTCACAGAAGTGATTTGATGATATTTTAATGTATTTTTAAGATCAATGATGGTCAACATCTTTCAATATTTGAAAAAGGTCAAAATGAGAGAGAAGAGTATTGTCGCGCATTCTGTGCGCAAGAAGTTCGCAACGTCGTGAAGAACAAGGTTTGAGTTTACTATTACCCTTGTGGTTGGCCATTTTGACCTCCACATGCCATGCCTACAACTGCATCGTCCCCAACAACACAACACAGAAACCTTTTCCACCCTAACATCTCTGTCTTTTTCTTTCTCTCTGTCTTTCTTCTACCTTTTTTCTCCATGCACACCCTCTACCACTTTCCCATCATCTTCTTACACTGCTCCTTCTTTCTTTCATCCCCTCGACTACTTTTGAGTTTCAGACGCACATGTATATATAGTTTCTCTATATATATATATACAAAAAGGGACCTCAACTATTTATAACAAACACTCGAAGCTTTTCACCTCATAGAATAACATGATTCTTAATAAAGAAAATGAAAAAACTTTCTCTTTTCCAATACCGTTCTCCAACCTCAAATTATTCTTCCTTTTTCCACCGCAACATTTGCGACCCTCCCATTTCGACCACAATATTAACAACCCTAGTTTCCCCAACAATTTGTCGTCGTCGTCGTTGTTATCTTTCTTTGGGGAAACCATGCGACGGAGACCCCGCACCACCTTCATTGTCTCCATACTCTCCATTATCACCTTCGCTTCCTTCTCACTTTACCTCTCTCGCAATGCCATTTCCACTTGGCAACCTTACTCCGACATCCCAAAAACAAAAGCCATCAACGCATTCCTTCTTCACACCACCACCACCACAACCACTACCACCACCAACAACAACAAGAATGTCGTCGAGAGTAACAGTAACAACAATAACGAACTCACCCGCCAAACACGTCGTGTTTCCTCCGTCAAGGACTCCTTATCCACCGTCTCCGTTCTCATCCCCGATTGGGAGATTCTCGTCATCGTCGTCATAAACACGCCTTTCTCCCCCTCCAATCAATACTATTGCCTCTTCCCCAACAAGGCAAGGTCTTTGGCCAGATTCTCCGGCGTCTTACCGTTCACCAACCGCTCCACCTTCAAGTGCGACCTGCCGGAATCCGTCCGGCGGCACCGCTTGTTCTCCCAGCCCACCCTTGTGACGGGTACATCGGAGACGGAGTTGCCGAAACCCATGCCTCAACTCATCAAGTGGAACTTTCTCGTGTTCGAGTCTTTCTCCACGGAAAATGATATTGTGGTGTTCGCCAAAGGGGTCAACCATCGCAACGGATACGACAGGTCTCCGGAGGAACTCCGCTGCGTGTTTGACTTTGGAAACGGAGTTCACAGCGCCGTCACGAGCTCCGTCCAGGAAGTGTTTCGTTGCCCCCACCCAGACTTTGAGCCGGTGTTAGATTCTTACTATGGGTTACCCAACAGAATCGGAATCTCCCTTGAGATCGTTGCGGAAAACATCGTTGTCCCTTCGGTAGCTTATTACAGTCCTAGGTCTAACCCCAAGCGAAACGCCGTCGCCGCTGTACAAGGACACCCGGTGGAGGCACAACCCAAATATGAGCTATGTGCATGCACCATGGTCTATAACGTGGCGAAATTTTTACGAGAATGGGTTATGTATCATTCGAAAGTTGGTGTGGATAATTTCCTCTTATACGACAACGGAAGCGACGATGATTTGTATAGTTTGATCAGGGAGCTCCGACAAGAAGGGTACAACATCAGCACTGTGTTTTGGATCTGGCCGAAGACTCAAGAAGCCGGGTTTTCCCACAGTGTTGTGTACTCCAAATCAAAGGGACTGTGTAAATGGATCATGTACGTGGATGTTGACGAGTTCGTGTTTTCTCCCTCTTGGGTACATGAAAGCAACCCTTCGTTAAAATCGTTGCTGCCACAGAACCAGACATTAGAAGAAGGAAGAAAGAACAAGGTGGGACAAGTGTCGATGAAGTGTTTGGAATTTGGACCTTCTGGTCGAGGAAGACACCCGGAGGAAGGTGTGACGCAGGGGTACACGTGTCGTATGAGGACGGAGCAGAGGCACAAATCGATGGTGTTGGTGGATGCGGTGGACCCCAGTTTGCGGAACGTGATACACCATTTTGAGGTGAACGAAAAGGAAGGGTTCGTGTCGAAGCCGGTTAGCTTGGAACAGGGTTTGGTGAATCACTACAAGTACCAAGCTTGGGATGAGTTCAAGAACAAGTTCCGAAGGAGGGTTTCTGCTTATGTCGTCGATTGGAAACAAGAGTTGAACCCAACCTCGAAGGATAGAACTCCTGGGTTGGGATTCAAACCCATTGAACCCAATGATTGGACACACAGATTCTGCGAGGTTAGGGACCTGAGGTTGAAATTCTTGACCCGAAAATGGTTTCGGTTGCTCACGCCCAACGGCTACACAATGGCATGGCAAAACTTACGATGATTCCTGTTTCGACACAGACACACACACCATAGCTTTTATGGTACAGTGATAAATTTATTTATTCAGAAACATCATCACCTCCTTTTGTTTCTACACATGTCACATTCATCACTCACTCCATGTAGAAAAAAAAAAACTAGAAGGTTTGAGGTATTTCGTGTGGCATTGTCGTTCCATTTTTGTTTTTCTATTCCTCGTTTTTTTTTTACACGAGGAATGGAATTTTTGGAGGAACCGTCATTGTTCCATTTTTGCGTTGATGTCATTTTCTTTCACTTTCTTCAATTTTGACATGCTTTCTCTCCCTCTCGTTTTCGTCTGTGGGTTAATTTTGTTTCCTTTTCTTTCTTATTTTTTGATGTGAAACACAAATCAAACGTATAAATCAGAAATTCACAAATCTACAAAATCAAAATATTAGTATAGCTAGCATACTCCAATTTACCTTAGTTGTTGAGGTTTTAAACCAAACTTATCAAACATATGTTTTTTTTTTCTTTTTAATTGTCTGTTATATGTTTTAGATAACAAATGGTTTCAATTTAAATTGGAAACACTCTCAGTAAAATAAAAATTCTGATAAAAAAAATATAATTTTGACAGCAAAATTTGACAGGATGTACTCTGTGTTTGATTTTATGTTAAGTTACATTGAATGACAACAACATGAGAACAAAGTGTATCTTCAATGTGTCTCAAAATGTTTACATAATCTTTTCTTTTATTATTTGTTGGAATTTTTTTCCCTTATCACAAATAATCCATTCTTGTCGAGGGTACTTAGTAATGTTCTTTGTGAAAATATTATATTAATATATTTTTTTTCTTTTCAATTAAATTAATAGACAATTATTTATCTTCAACATCTCTAGAAAATGAATATCATAAATTTAAACTTATTTTCCAAACCTAAGATGATGAAAAAAAATGCCAATATATCTTATTTAAAGAGTTAGTACAGAAGGACATGACCCAAATAGTTACTTATTAAAAGATTGGAAATAGTACTGACTTTACACTCTCTTTTTTTATTTCCTTTGTGTTGTGTCTTTTAATTTTGATTTTTTTTAAAATTCAGGAAATCTTTTAAATACTTACCATATATAAATTCATTAAAATGCATATTCTAAATACTTAATTAAGTATAAAAATATTGACAATAAGTTATAGTATTCTTACGATAACCTTTTACAAATTTTAAAATTTGCTTGACTTTTTTAGGCAGCATTACTATTCCTAAAATCCCAGTTCAATATAACTCCTAAACTCTTTATTTTATATCATCTTTTAACACATTAAATTCTAGAAATGAATCATGGAGAAAAATAAAATATGAACATCAACAAAGTAAACTTAAATTACATAACAACAGATAAATTGAATCTAAATTTTAACTTTTGTAGGTTTAAATAATAAATAAAATATTGACATAATTTTGTTTCATAACTTGAGCTTAAGTTTCAAGCTTTCAACTAAAACTCATCACACATGTCTAACATCATTGTTCAATTTTTTACCCAGAGAAATATCCATATTTAGTATTTATCTCTACACAAATAAGAATATTTTAGAAAAAGATGCGTGCAAAACAAAAATAAACTCCACTCATTACTTCCCTGTGTATTACTGCAGAGAAATACACAGCATTTGATCTCAACATAAAAATTCTTAAAATATGTTAAGCAATAAATTTCAACAACATGAAGACAATAGAATATTTTTACAAGAATGTGTCTGCTTTTATCCATATTACATGCATTTTTTTATAGAGACTGCAAATAAAGGCATAATTAAATGAACAATTTCAATGTGTGATAATCATACATAGTGAATTGGTATTATAGAATATATAATATCAAGAACATAACAAAAATTTTATTTATTATATTTATTATTTGATATCAACCGTTATAATCATCATTAATATTTAGTTATATATATATATATATATATATATATATATATATATATATATATATATATATAACAAAATATCTTAAAAATTTACCCCTACAAACAAATTCATAATGTTGAATTACACGTCAAGTCTATTTCTTATTAAATGCAAATTTATTGAGTGATATTAGGAATGTGGAAATATTGTTCCAAATTACGTACTAACATAAATTTTAACACATTAAATTTATTGAACATCAACAATTAAATTCTAGAAATTGAAATGAAGATGAAGAACAATAGGTAACTGAGAGATGCTAGGACTGTTCAGAAACAGTGCTAAGGGCTGAAACTGGTAAGAGACGTGCAGAGGCTTCAAAAGTATTATCTTTATTCCTCTTGTCCTGTTTGCGTTTATTCTGTGGTTGGTTTTCTTTTGTAATACTTGTCTTGGGTCAAGAGAAACTATGAATACGTTGAAATTAAGGATCTTAATCCATGTTATGAAATTCACACGTTATTGTTTCTATAAATGGGTTCGTATGTAATATATTTTTTGGGTCGATAAAAAATTGAAATGTATTCTTATTTTGTTTCAGCCTCTTTTTTTTAGAAACAAATTACAAAGTTTATATGGATACAGTAAATTATTTTTCCTCAAGTATTAGTCTTTGAAATTGCAATACATTTTCTTTTAATATTTAATATCCAATTCAAGAGGAAGTTCTACGAAAATTCTTTTAAATGCTCACCGGTTAGTATTGTCGCAAAAGATGATTTAGCAAGTAATTATCATAATTTAATATATTAATGGAAATTTTCGGTGAGATTTGACTATGATAGATAGATTGGATGAACTTTAAATTACTGATTTTATTTTAAATTGACAAATACACTCACTAAAATAAGGATATTGATAGAAAGAATAGAGAACTACAGAAAAGAAAAAAAAAAACAATTTACTTTTACATAATGTAGTGTGCAATTGGATTTAATTAAAAAAAAACTGAACTTGATTGAAAATAATATGATAAAGATAACACAGCAAGCACATATATTTTTGTCAGTTTTAAGAATGAAAAGAAGAAGAAAAAAATGAGTTAAGTACTTAATTAGTTAAATTTTATTTTTTGAATATTTGATCAAATAAAGTCACTTATATTTTTTACTTTAAACTTTGAAAACCTGTAACTCATAATTCTGTTTGGAGCATTGTAAATACTTAATAGTTCTTTTTAGTGAGAATAGCATATACACTAATTATGTAAAGTCACAACAATAATTACTTTTACGAGCATTTAACAGTTTTTTTTTTACCTTAACGGTTACAGAGAAATTATTACTTTCTACTTTATATAACCTTCCTTTCTACAAAACTTAATATAATCTTTTAACATGCAATTTTTTAAATTCTAAGGAAACAACTTAGAAACATCTTCAAGAAAATGTTACAAATAATACATCTGAACTAAAACATCTTATCAATAAATGAATTGAATTTCAGTTTTAAATTTTGTATGTTTAAGTAATAAATAGGTATTGAGATAGTTTAATTTGGTATATTTACCGATACAATATATAACAAGATAAAGAAAAAACTAACATCCTGTACACACCTATGTATATAAGATGGATAGAGAATTTATCAATTGTCAATTGTAACGTAGAGAATTACAGTATTAACAAAGCTGCAGAAAAAACCGCCACTTTGGCTGAGACTGGCTTACATTAATTATATAATAATTGTCAAATTATTAGTTGACACAGAGAAAATGCAATACGAAGATTGTTATCCAAAACAGTATATAGTAAATGAGAAGGATAATTAAACATTTGACTTTGAAGTCATAAAGACTTGGTCGATATCAATTCAACTGTATACTTAATGGAGATGCCAACCTGTGTTATAAAGTCAAAAAACAAAAAAAAAAATCAGAAGAAAGGACTATTTCTGAATGCTTCTGATCTTAAAAAGAAAGGTCCATTAAATAGGGTCTTTTCTTTCCTACAACAACATGACAATATCATGTTAGTAAGCAATGAGTGAATTCAATCCCAAAAAAAGAAAAAATATATCATCAGAGCTGTAATGCCAAATTAGGCTGCAACTGAGAACCAGCCTCCACATTGGAACTACTGGGTGAATTTGTAGTTCCAATCCTTCCATTCAAGTCATTAGAAAGTGCAAAAGACTTCTGTTTAGTGGGAACTTCCAAACCCTGCCAAGATGATTTTCCAGCAATTCCTTGAGACCAACTTCGTGGCTCAAACACAGATTCTCGGGCCAATAAATTACCAGATTCTAGTTGACTTGATTTGCTCCCATACTGTCCCATAAGAGAAGGATTAGTATTTGTCTGCGCAATGCGGTTGCTTATGGGATCCATTGGAGGAGCAACCCCAGCACTCGGAGACCCAGTTAGGTCAGCAAGTTTTACCATCTTCATTTGTGGTGAAAAATTATAACCTAACCAATCATGTGAGCCAATATCATCAGAGTGCGGCATGGATTCCTGCTGAATCTTCACAGGAGTTATGGACTCAGATCCACCAGCAATGTTGATTGCCGGATTCAATTCTTTTTGATAATTATTTATAACCATGTCAACACTTTGCAAGCAGGGTCTATTTGCAAGGGGAAGAAGTGATCCAGATGGAGAAGAAAATCTACTTTTACAATCCTCTACTACGGGAGGGTCTGAAGTTCTACCCTCATCACAAACTGGGAAGTGTTGTTTCTGTGACCCGTCTTCTTCACTTACCCATCCAGGACCAAATTCATGTCCTGTAGGCAAAACACTGCTGATTTTACTTGCAGCAATCTTCCAAACAACAGGACCAAGGTCTGCAGCAAAATGGGCTAGACTTCTTGCATAACTATGCTTCATGTGTATACCTACCTGATTTATACAAAAAGAGGCGGACGTCAATTTTGTGGCCAAATAAAAAGCCTTTTTGAATTTGACTGAGCATGTAAGTATCATGATTCAAAAGCGAGAAAAGAGTAAAAATCAAAAAAAAAAAACACAGAAGTCCGTACAGCAAGAAGCTGTTTGACTTCATCTTCAACTGTGGTCAACAGCGGTCCTTCATTTCCTGAAGTCACTGGTATTTTGTAAGAATCGCGCCTGGTCTCATCAACTGCAAACTGCTTCTTTCCATATCTTAACACAGCTTTTACAACAGAAGCTGCAAACAAAGACATAATTAATTGAATAACTCCAATTAAATGATGGGTGCATTTGTTTGTCCCTACTATTAATAGAGAAGTTATGGAACAATGGGAAAGTGTAGATATAGGCAGTGACCTGGAAATTCATTCTCCCATTCAGGCCAGCCACTATACCCTCCACTGTTAAAAGTGTTGTTGTAGGCCCTAGTAGATGAATCTGTAGGCTGAAATTTGCTTGGTCCTTTCCTAAGATTATAACCGTTGGAGCCACTAGCAATGTCCCCGCCAGAAGCAAGAGTTGCATCAGAAGAAGATTCAGGACCAACGCGCTCAGCAGGAGGCATACCCAGTGACTTTCTTGAGGGCTTGCCTGGTGGCCTTCCTCTCTGCACAACTTTGGGCTGCGGTTCACTATCATCACTATCTTGTCTAAGATTCTCAAAGTCCTTCCTTGCGATATCTTGCATGGCTCGGGCCTAAGAAAAAGTAAAAATATTTACCTTTAACAGACACTAGACAAATACTAAAAAGGGATGGAAACAATTTAGTTTGGTTAAAAACTTCACCAAACCTGTCGATGGTAAATGGTATCTGATGAATTATATTGCATTGCATTAGAGCAAATCAAGAACACATCTTTCTGCAAGAATGAAGCAACAGTATTTCAAAATTGTATCAGACTAACAAGAAATACTCTCCTCAATGATCAAAGTAGTACATGGAACCCAAACCATCCACTAAATAGCCCACCCAAACTAACACAACAGTGAGTTGCATAATTAGTGAAGATATGCCACGATCACCAGAAATTTAAAGTTAACCCAAATCAGACATATCAGAGAATCTAAAACAGGGCAGCATTGTCAAGAAAAATCCATCGATCATACGAATGCATGGGTTTAATAGATAACAAGCAATCACAGACCAAGAATTACATACTGCACTGCACATGACATATCAGGAATAACCGTCCTTAATAAAACTCGAGCATGCCAACGATGTAACAAATTATCAGTTTGTCATATATGTTGGTTTCCCACATGAAACTTTTTTTAAATCTTACATCCAGCACTAGTTTCAAAACACTTAGTAGTTACATTAACCTTCTACATAACTGTCAAGCATGCATTAACCATAATTAAGAAGCATTAATCTAGTTAAATTTCAGGTGTCCTGTCATGGTGTTCATAAACACTCGAAGCAGAAAATATAGTAGCATTAGTTACTTAGCAAGAATCAAGAAATCAGCACTGCATGCAACATTGTGTGAAAGTTATGCTTCTTCGTTTCAAGGACTTTGTTATTCATAGATAAACACTACAGAAAAAAAAAAACGAAAATCACGTAATAGAATGCCCTGGGACTTCTGACCCAGAAGCAAATCACATAAGAATCTGTCCAGTAAGAAAGTTAGAAGAGCTTTTGAGAGTTGCTACAGAAAATAGTAGCACCAACCTCAAAATCTTCCAAGTCGGTATACAGTCCCTCATCCAATTTCTTTCTCACAGTTCCAAAATCCATCGGGTGCTTAATGATGTCATGATAATCAGGAAGCTGCAGCAACAAGGTTAAGGTGCTGAGCATTCAAACAGTGAGAAATCAATTGCAAGTACTCTTTTATCATATAAAAAATTGCACCTCTTCAGGATCCACAGGCTCGGAGAACACCCCGTGTGTGTCCTTTCTGCAAGAAGGTTGTGCAGTAAAGAAAGATCAAATACCCAACTTGAAAAAAACAAACAAGGGGGAAAAAGAAAAAAGAAAAGAAAGAAAGAAACAAATAAGACTATAAGAGACACACTTTTGAAGCCTGTCAAGGATAAACAGCAAGAGCTTTTTGTCTGGCAAAGGTGTAGTGGGACCGGACTCCCCCTGCGAACCTGTCAACACATAATATAAAAATCGCCATTAATATTCCCCCACTATACTATATACTAAGTATGCCCCCCTGCCATTGCACCTCCGTTGAGAAATCATTTCATAAAACTCTTCATTTTACACATACCATGTTTACTGTCAGTCGCTTTCGGAACCTTCCCATCCTGCAAGCAAAATCACCCCATCATCAAATACCATAAAAAGACATGTGCGTGTGATTTTGCCACACACAGCCATCCACTTTTTATCCATAGTCCTCCAAAAGAGAATCGAAAATCAACCCCCCCAAAAACAATTACTATTTTTTTTTTTTTAAAAAAAGGCGCAACTCACGAGCAAGCTACTAAGCTATAGAGTCTTGTGCTGAAGGGCAAGGAATAAAAGAGAAAATTAAAAAAATGAATAGCCCCAACAATACTGGGAGAAAAGACAAATTGAAGCTTTTATGCATATCCGTGCATAAACGAAGGCTCGATCTGGCGTACAGCCAATAATGAAAGATTAAAACTAGGGCCAAAAGAAAGAAGAAGCACCCACCAGTGCCAGTACCCCACATAAATTTTCCCCCAAATAATTTAAATTAAATTACACGAAAACTGAAAACCTAAACGGTCAAACCAACAAACACATCCACCGGTTCCGAGTTCCGCGAGTTCACCGCGAATTAAAATAAAAACAAAACAAAAAAAAGGAAACAATATTACGCGCGAATTCCCAAAAGATTATAAAATAAATAGAGAAAATCGGCGTTCTAACACGAAGACCCCACAAATCGGATGCGCGGAAGAGATAGATTGTAATAATGGGTGAGATGAATGGCGAAACGCACCGTTTGGTGGTTGTGTAGCGGGTCAATCTTGCGCCTCTTGGGATCGGAATTGACTGGCTGTGAATTGGGGAATAATGTCGGGTGTTGGAGATGTGAATTGAGCCCGACTAGTAGCTTGTGCTTCTTCTCCTTTCTCTCGTCGTCGTCGTCGTCGTGGGTAGCAGCAACGTTGGTGTTTTTTGAGTGTGAATTTGTGGAATTGGGGTTGTTTTGTCGGTGGTTGTGGTGGTGGTTCTGTTGCTGTTCCTTCTTGAGAGATCGCTTTTGAAGATCCAAAAGAGAGGGTCGTCCCTTCTTCTTCTTCTTCGTCATCGTTTCAGATACCTCGCCCATTGTTTCCTCCTCTTTTCTCGCTCTCCCCAAACAACACACACAAACAAACACGTCCAACACCTTCTCTCTATTCTCCCCTTTTTTAACAAAAACAAAATTTTTTTATTTCTTATTATAATTTTAATAATTCAATTATAAATACATAAAACAAAATATCTATATTCTCCTCCACGCGTGCACCTCACGTGACTACCCACCTTTTCTTCACCTCACACTCTCTTTCTTTCTTCCTACAATAACATTTTTTTTTAACTTAACATCACCACAAACAAACCTATGCTTCTAGTACTCCTCTCTACACTGTCCAAAAACTTTGAGGTTGCAGTTGGAATAACTAACCATCAAATATTGTAACTATTAACTACCCGCTCTTATAAATTTGCTTCTACGTAAATAACTCCTAAAAAAAAACTAAATATGCTTTTTATATGCCACAAAATATATATTTCTTCTTCATAAATTCATATTTATACTTTTATTTTATGGGAACCTTTCCATTTTTGTAAAAATATAAATGTTTTCTTTTAACATTGTATATATGCTTCTTTATGTTGTTTTCCATTTTCCATTCTAATGGAAATATTTTTCTCCTGTCTCTTTTTCACCAACTTTTTTCTAGTTATACGGGTGTTAATATAATTATCCATCACGGTCGAAATATTTATCTAAAATTTTCGATATTTGTATTAAAATTCTGTTTTAATGTGTAATGAATGTTTTTTTTTTTTATTTTTGAGATAAAGATCTTTTTTTCTTGGACGAATCAATTGTTTGTCTTTCATTTTTAAATATAGATTTTTTATTAAAAAAAACACAATCTCATATATATATATATATATATATATATATATATTATTTATTTACTGTGTATGTAGGTGTGTATGTAGGAGGGGAAAGATGAAATGAAATATGTGACACTTTCTAATATTACGGCGAAACAACTTAGAATTTATGATTTCAATTTATATAAGTTTAAGCATCACAACGTGTTCCTACCGAATATCGAAGTACCCGCGAACACAAGTTATGTAGGGACCAATAACCTATTAAATGCACACGTCCACCTGCTTTAGCTTCTAAGTACAGGAGCCTAAGTATCTCCTATCTCCTTCCAAGAGCCTGAGTATCTCCTTCCAGGGGCCTGAGTATCTCCTTCCAGGGACCTGAGTA
>Ga0214542_1009809_pt1 | contig 14526 bp, 11 predicted proteins | sample CNSS1metaG_FD_160096 | JGI IMG/M metagenome (GOLD analysis project Ga0214542, IMG submission 160096) | Root nodule microbial communities from cowpea collected in UCLA plant growth center, Los Angeles, California, USA - CNSS1 | ecosystem: Host-associated > Plants > Roots > Nodule | place: USA...
TTCGGAACAGTGGCCCAATAAAGCCCAACAGATGAAAAACACTCTAATGATGAACAATTAAGCACTAATCAACTGTCTAATGGGTACACAAAGGCTAGTGAAATGGAAGAAAATAATGACTCATCAACGAGCTTTGAGGCGATCAAATAGTACAATCAAGTCCAACTTTGATAGCAAACACCCACTTACAACCAACAATAGATTTACCAAATAGTAACAGGACCAATTCCCAAGCTCCACTGTTATGAAGAACACTTAGTTCATCTGTCATGGCCTGAATGGGCTAAAGCTTCACGGAAAATTTTTGGAATGGTCACAGAAGAAAGAGGGGAGAGACATGTATAAAAAGGTAATGACAAGCGATGATAACTCAAAGCAATATAATGGGGAGATGGAGTATGGGTAGAACACATACCTTTTCGGAGGGCAATGGGAAGGTTAGACTGAGGTGTTAGAGCCGGAAGAGACAAAGTAGTTGGCACTTGAGTGGAGTCACATTGTGGTGGTTGTGATCGGTTTCGGCAACTATAAACCTAAAGAGGTGGTGGAGGAGAAGCTGACTGTGGAGGACGAACTGATGGTGAAGAAGACACAGTAAGAGGGTCACAAACAATAGGAACATTAATGGTACTAGAAGAGTTATCAGGATTGGATGGAGTTAGAGGTGAAGATTGACTTTTAAAATAAAGGGAGAACTCATCAAAGGTGACATCTACAAACACAAAGTAACAGTTAAGAAAAGGAGAAAAACATTTGTATCCTTTTTGTGATCTTGTAAACCCTAAGAAAACACACTTATGTGATCTAGGAGAAAGCTTGTCAAGACCAAGACTGAAATTATGAACAAAACATGTAGACCCGAAGAAGGCATGAGGGAATAAAATGGAATGAGGTATGTTATTCTTTAAAATCGAAGAAGGCATGTGATCAATGAGATAACGGACAGTAAGAATAGCATCACCCTAAAAATGTTTAGGAACCTCTCCATGAATTAAAAGAGTGCGAGTTGTTTCAATAAGATGTCCATTTTTACGTTCAGCTACACCATTTTGTTAAGGGGTATAAACACAAGAGGTTTGATGCAGAATATTGTGAGAATGGGCAATAGATTTACCAAGTAGTAACAGGACCAATTCCCAAGCTCCACTGTTATGAAGAACACTTAGTTCATCTGTCATGGCCTGAATGGGCTAAAGCTTCACGGAAAATTTTTGGAATGGTCACAGAAGAAAGAGGGGAGAGACATGTATAAAAAGGTAATGACAAGCGATGATAACTCAAAGCAATATAATGGGGAGATGGAGTATGGGTAGAACACATACCTTTTCGGAGGGCAATGGGAAGGTTAGACTGAGGTGTTAGAGCCGGAAGAGACAAAGTAGTTGGCACTTGAGTGGAGTCACATTGTGGTGGTTGTGATCGGTTTCGGCAACTATAAACCTAAAGAGGTGGTGGAGGAGAAGCTGACTGTGGAGGACGAACTGATGGTGAAGAAGACACAGTAAGAGGGTCACAAACAATAGGAACATTAATGGTACTAGAAGAGTTATCAGGATTGGATGGAGTTAGAGGTGAAGATTGACTTTTAAAATAAAGGGAGAACTCATCAAAGGTGACATCTACAGACACAAAGTAACAGTTAAGAAAAGGAGAAAAACATTTGTATCCTTTTTGTGATCTTGTAAACCCTAAGAAAACACACTTATGTGATCTAGGAGAAAGCTTGTCAAGACCAATACTGAAATTATGAAAAAAACATGTAGACCCGAAGAAGGCATAAGGGAATAAAATGGAATGAGGTATGTTATTCTTTAAAATCGAAGAAGGCATGTGATTAATGAGATAACGGACAGTAAGAATAGCATCACCCTAAAAATGTTCAGGAACCTCTCCATGAATTAAAAGAGTGCGAGTTGTTTCAATAAGATGTCCATTTTTACGTTCAGCTACACCATTTTGTTAAGGGGTATAAGCACAAGAGGTTTGATGCAGAATATTGTGAGAAGCTATAAATTGTTTAAAAGAATGAGAAAGATATTCACGGCCATTATCACTGCGCAAAACTCTAATAGAAACACCGAACTGAATTTTAATTTCATTAAAAAAAGATTAAAAGATATTAAATAATTTCGAACGATGTTTCATTAAAAATAACCAAGTACATCTGGAATAATCATCAATGAAAGTAACAAAGTTTTGAAAAACTAAAGTAGACTTAACGCGGCTAGGACCCCAAATGTTAGAGTGAACCAAGGCAAAAGGGGACGAAGCATCACGTGTGACACTACGAGGAAAGGAAGTACGACTATGCTTGCCTAATTAACACGACTCACACACCAAACAAGATAACTTGGACAAGGTAGGGACAAGCTGTTGTAACTTGGCAAGGCTTGGATGACCTAACTGAGCATGAAGAAGAGAGAGACTCCATAATTGCTCCAACGTGTGTAGAGGGACGGAGATGATAAAGACCATGAGACTCACATCCTATGCCAATCACCTGTTTTGAACTCCGGTCTTGTAAACACACAAAATTATTTGTAAAAGAAATAACACAATCAAGAGAATGAGTTAGACGACTGATGGACAACAGGTTAAAAGGAGACCCAAGGACATAAAGAACATTATCAATGGTTAAAGAAGGGAAAAGTTTAACCGTGGCAACACCATGAGACGAGACTCTAGAACCATCAGCCAGTGTAACAAAAGGTAAAGGATTAGGAGAGGATAAAGAAGAGAACAAAGATTTGTTACCAGTAATATGATTAGTGGCTCCTGAATCAAAAACCCAAGGACTAGGAGAAGAAGATTGAGTCAGACCAACAAAAGATGTACATGTGTGAGCGACAAATGCAGTGGAACTAAAAGACTGTTGATCGTTATACCATTTGAGAAATTTGTTAAACATAGCAGATGTATCTGATGAAATAAAAGAAGGAGGATCCCTAATAGACGAAGGTGGGGTAAGGTTGGTCTGAACAGATGTAGCAGAGCGAGGAGGACGACCATGCAATATATAACACTTGTCAATCTTGTGACTTGGCTTGCCACAATGTTCACACTCATGTAATGCATAACACTTGCCAATCTTGTGACCGATCTTGCCATAATGTTCACACTTAGGATGCCCTTTTCCCTGTTTGCGAGGGTGAGTCCGGTCATCATGGTGAGATGCCAACGCAGAAGAATCATCAACAAAAGTAGGTGTATCAGTGTTGGATTTTTCTGGTACACGCAAAAGAGTAGAGCATGTTGAAGTTAAGGTGGGGACAACCGGGGAACCCAAAATTTGATCACGAATATGTGAATATTTATCAGCAAGCCCGTGTAATGCTCTGAGCATGAAGAACTTTGAGTGTTGCTCGATCTCCGTGGCAGGGTCAGAGGAAGGAGGCAATAACTCATTGAACTCATGAAAAAGAGCACGAATTTTGCCCATATAATCAGTCATAGAGTCTTCATGTTTAGAGGAAATAAGATCTGTAAATTTAGAACATACACCATAGAGACGTTGAGTATCATTGGTGTATAATAACTTGGCATGCTCCCAGATTTGAGCACATGTTTCATAGGAACGAAATAGTTGCTTTAACGAAGGATCAATAGTACCCTTGAGAACCACACATAATTGATCATCAATGGTTTTTCCTATGGTCGTCCTAAGCAGGAGTGAGAGTAGGTGCTTTCGGGGTAAGATGATCAAGATACCTTTGACTCTTAAGCCATAATCGGATATCTAATGACTATGTGGCATAATTAGGGCTAGTTAACTTGTCAATTGATAAGTGTATATTAACATAGTTAGTGTAGATGGACGGGTCAGTGATTCAGGCCGTACCCCACCAAATTAAAACAGATAAAATGCAGTATATGAAAGTGAATCATCGTCTCCCAACGACCAATATTTTTGTCTAAAGCTTCAATTTCCAAATGAACACAACAAATCAACACAAGGGGGGTTGGCAGATTTTGATTCACAACAAACTTAAATTCGTTGATAAATTTAACAGTTATATGAAAACACAATGATTCCTTGATTCAATTGAAAGTCCACCAATCACAGATTACCAAATTAATTGTTCTATTCGAATTTGCTCTCATGAATCCTAAGTAATCAACTAAGCAAAAATTACCATGGATTCATTGTAATTAAGCACAACAAATTTCAGGTAGTTAACACCCACAAATTAAAGCAAGTTGTGACAGAACTCATAAACATTAAGCATGAATACGAGCCATTAATGTGCACACACGAATTTGAGATTAAGCATGCATAAAAAACGTGTTTACCATCTAAACACAACCTGAAACAGAGGTAATTTCGAATGGAACCCCAAAAACGACCAACAATCTCATGGTTTCATTTCAATTTCGTCAAGGAATCAATGCAATAGGGTTAGCTAGACATCAAAATGGAACAATCAAGCACTTCAAATCTTAAAAGGAACATCAAAAATAAAAAACCCTAACTTATGAATTCTTAAAACGAAAATCAAGAGCAAAAGAGAGATTTCAAAGCTTTAATGGAATATAAAACGGTGTTATGATATATAAATACGAAAACCCCATCAATGGGTGTTGTTCCAAGTGAATAAATTCCACAAAATGAGGTGCCCAAGCTAGAAAACGAATTCAAAACGTAAAACCCTCATTGAGAGCTGTCAAATGTGCATAAAAACGGTAAAAACTAGGCAAAAACGTGAAAAATTGCAAAGAGCACCTCCATGGAAGCTTGGAGAACGAAAATGGAGGTTGGAGAGAATGGATAAGAGAGGTGTGCGGTTGTTGCATGAAGGAGAAGACCTAATTTCGTGGTCACATCAAATCTGCCACTCATATTTACAAAATTGCCACTCTGCCACTCAAAATTACAAAAATGCCACTCCTGGGCCTCTAATGTAGGCCCATTCACTCAGATGATGTGGAAATGATGTGGCGACTCTCTTCAATTGAATATTGATGTCCAAACTCCAAAATTGCTTCACCCAAATACCTAAAAATAATTAAAAACGAAAATTAGGCCAAATAATGTGAAATTAGTTCAAATTCGGAACAATGGCCCAATAAAGCCCAGCAAATGAAAACACACTAAAGATGAACAATTAAGCACTAAACAACTGTTAAATGGATACACAAAGGCTAGTGGAATGGAGGAAAAGAATGACTCATCAGTCAGATACACTGATGGACGTCCTTGGTGGAGAATTAGAGGGAAATCCATGGAAGACAACAAGAAGAAGATGAAGTGCAGTGGAATTGATGATAAATCCATAGAATGCTCTCGACAATGGAGGTTTTTGGTGAAGATGAAGAGTAGAATTGGTGCTATGGTGTGGAAGGTGGCTAGAGGAGATGAAGGAGAATGATAACCATGTATGCTCTCAAATTAATAGAAGTGTGGAGTGATCTCAACACTAGCATCTATTAGCAATTCAAGAGTCACTTTACATGTGCATAGGAAGTTATCATTTATAGTAGATTACCTACCTTAATGCAATTAAAATAAAGCACAAATGAAACATAGATGTAGCTTGAAGAGCAAGCTTGATTCTCGACCATATGATGTAGGAGGTGATGCAAGATGACGCCAAGTGTCCTTGTCACACGCTCATTGCCACCTTCACATTCTCCTTGCCTTGGTCATGCTTAGCTTGCTTGTCTCCATGTGTAGCACATGCCTAAGTATTATTGGCCAAAAAGGAAATTGGGCTTGGCCCAATTTTATGCATCATGTAATCACAAATGTTCTAGCTTATTTATTGAAAGCAAAGCCTAAACAATGGCCCAATTTAAATCTAAACTACGGTCTTCCATGCATCAACTCATATTTTGTAGATTTCTTTAGCCCATGTGAATAAAGTGGAAAGCCCATGATTGACTTGATCATCTTGTGAGAGGCCCATGTGGATCTTCTTCATCATGCTTCTAGTGATTGGGCCTCGAGGTGGGCTTGGGCTTGTTGATGCATTTGGGCTTAGGCTTATTGGGATCACATCATCCCCTCCCCCTTGAAGAGGATTTGCCCTCAAATCTTGGTGTTCATCATCCATGGATCTTACAAAAGGAATTAAATGTGGTATATTAAAGTGGAATGAACACCATACTCATAAGGAAGATCTAATTAATAAGCAAGAGTATATCTAAAGTAAAGGACAAAAGAAGGTCTTGTTGTATTGTTGAAAGTTAGTTGAAAATGAACAAGACCTACTACACCAAAATAATTTGGTGTACTTTGAGTTATCTCAAACCTAGTAGGCAACATTAACTCAAAGTATGATTTTGCAAAATCTTTTAAGGAGTTTAAAACAATGGGAAGGGAAATTTGCTTGAAAAACTCAGCAAAAGTAAAGATTGGTTTGAAAAAATGAGAATGATTGATCAAATGAGAAGAGTTAAAAGATTTGAGCACTCCCTTTAAAGTTCCTGATTCAATGAGAATTGTGGGGGTGGGAGATGCCTTTAGTAGCACTCCTTTCTTGAGTAGGATTTCTTCTTCCTCTTTCTCTTTCTTTTCAAGCTCTATTTTTTCTCTCTTTTCTCTCAACACCTTGTCAGATTCTTTCCTTTCCTCTTCCTCTTTATCTCTTCTTTCCTTCTCCTCTTTCTCTTTTTGCACATAGTCTCTTTGCTTTTTAATTTATCTTTGCTCTTTAATTTCTCTTTTCTTACTCAAGAGCAAGTCAAGTTTATCTTTAAAATCTCTTTCTTGACGAGAAAACTTCTTTAGATTTTGAATGAATGCATCTCCTATATCAATGAAGTTTTCTAGTCGAGACTGTTGCTCTCAAATGATCCTATATGAAGAGGGAACAAAATGTTTCCACATGCATGCTTTCAATTCATAAGAGGTATTAATGCATGATGCTTTTCCCTTTTCCACTTGAAATTGCCTTTGATGCCACCACTCATATGCACATCCTACAAATCTAGAAATAACATGGCTAAGAATGTCAGATTGATTATATTTACAAAACAAAGGTTGCACCAACTTCTCTGTATCCCACATCCAATCTATGAATGATATTGGTCTTGTATCCTCCCCAAAGAATGGAATGTCACTATGAATGGTATGATGCAACGCATTACTACTATGCCTATGCAACCTAGAACTATATGTAAAATATGTACTCATGGTGATTGAAAGAACTTAGAAAATTTAACAAATGGTGAAAGAAGAAACCAAGCACAAGTAAACCTCCAGATCAGGCGAGGTGAGTCTAAAAGACTTCTTAAGTACCAAGGCCAATCCTAGCCAAGATGTACTTGTAAAAGGTTTCAAAGACCACATAATTGTCTAAGGCTAAGTAAATAGAATCACTTGAGAAACTAAGCACAAACAAACACAAACAAGACTCAAAGAAAAGAAAAGGCTAACACTAAGAACGGACCCCTAAATGGGAAAAATTTTAGAAACTTTGGTCTCACAAATTTAAACCACTAAGTGTCTAACTATGCAGCCTAAAAGCAAGGTGAGAAAGCACTTAGAACTTTCAACACACTCACTTACTAAAACATTGCACTATAATATGAAAAAGGTTCTACTTAGGAGATGGGATTGAACACCTTTGGCTCCCCAAGACACCTAAGTAGGCCATGGATACAATGGAATGTTCAAAGCAAAAGAAATAAAGCCAAAATAAGAAATAATGCAACTCCAAGATGTGCTGCCAAGGTGCTGCCAATATGCACAAAATTAAGAGCCAAGGGCTTGGCTTGTAGCCTCCTTTTGATTTGAACAAAGACCACCACCAAGTAAGGCACTTGTAAGCACCTTAAGCCACCAAAATGAAGTGCAAAACAACAACTATAGTCTCGGTTTTAAGGTTAAAACAACCACCAAACCTGCACCAAAAAAACAAAACAAAAAGAAAACTATATCAAGCAATGGAGTTAGCGCGCACACACACACACACACACACTCAAATGAATAGGTCCAAAACTCTCAATAAGTGAGGAAAGAGGTAAGCACACAAGCTAAAATTCTACTTCAATATCCACCACCTAAGATGCTACCAAATCATAGGAACCATTCTAAACTTCATAGCATCATCAATCACAACCAATAACCAAGACTCAAGTATATGAACCCAAACAAAGGAGAAAGCAAGAAAAGCTAATTAGAAATGCTAAACCAAAAGAGAATTGAAATGAAACATGACTAGAAGGAGATTCAAGAAGTGACAAGCAATAAATTAAAGGCTGGAAAATAAAAGCAAGCACTACAAAAGGAACCTAGAAATGCACTAGAATACATGAAAACAACAAAAACAACAAAACAAAAGTGCTCAAAATATGGCTGAAGTACTCATTGCAAAGCAATACCAAATGAAGTGATGAATTGACTTCAAAGCAAATCAATAATGAAGCAATATAAAGCACATACTCAAGCAAAAATTTAGGTGAAAACAAGCACTAAAAACACACAAATACGCACAAAACAACAATGGAACAATGAATTTCGGAAACTGCAGTGCCAAAAAATGGAAACACGAGCCTCAACTTGCGAGATTTTTCATTTTTTTGTACTCAACATTTTTGAATGGTTCTTTTTTTGTATTTTTCGTCTAGATGTTAGCTAAATGAGGCAAAAATCATATTGAAATTTGCTGCACTGAGTTACTCACAATAAATCAAAAAGAGAGACTGTGCGTGCAGTGATTTACTGGAAAATAGAGGAAAACTATAGCAGAGTTGCTCTCTGAAATTGAGAAGATGTTCTATGAAAAGCATTGCTAAAGAACTTGATTATGAACTAAAATCAAGCATGAATATAGAAGAACATCTTAGACACTTAAAAGCATGAATCCAATCGGTGAAATGGATGAAAAACAGTTAGAATTCAGGCCTTAAACATCGACACACTTCCATGAAGGATCATAGTGTTTCTCTTGTAAGATGTGGCTTGGAAACTCAACCAAATCAAGCAGCAAGGAATTTAAATGGTGGAAATGTTAAATTAAAGCAAAAACAAAGCATAGAACATGACTTAAACATAACTGGAATGATAAAATGCAAAGAAAATCAAAGAACCAAAGAACAAGTGCTGGAAAATGAAAATGGAAGCTAAAAACAGATTTACACCAATGAAGCAAGGAGTAATACAAGATAAATCAATGGAGATTCATGTAGCCTCAATGTCAAACGATGTAGAGCAGCAAAATCATGAAGAAAACAACAAAAAACTAGAAGAAAAATAGTGGAGAAGAAAAACAACACGGAAATTGACAAAAGAACACAACTATGGACCAAGAACCTTACCCAAACCAAGAGGATGGATGCACCAAAGGCTTGGATGGCTCTAGATACCAATTGATGGACGTCCTTCGGCTTAGGCTTATTGGGATCACATTATACACCATAAGAGATTTCAGAACTGGAAAAGGCAGCGGAAGACGCCATGAAGGAACTGGAAGAGGCACGACTTCGAATGGCGTGTGAGGGAGCGTTGTTTCTCTGATGGCGACGATTATGGCGGTGTTGACGTCGCCTGGCTGGGGCGATCAGAAATGTATGGTCGCCAGTCGAAACTAACACTCCGATGACGGTGGAGGCGGCTCCGACGATGGTAGTGGCAACGACCCCGGCGATGGCGGCAGCAGCGGTGACGAAGGTGGTGGTGGCGGCAGTTGCAGCGACAGGGGCGACGAAAAAAAAAATGCCAAAAAATACCTTAAGCTCTAGATACCATGTTGAGAAGAAAGAAAATAGGGTTTGAGATTAATCTCCCTTGTGTATAAACCACACATAGGGTAATCTATATATAATAGAGAGAGGTACAATTAAAAAGAGTAACTGAAAATAAATAGAGTAAAAAGAAGATATTGTTTGATATTGTGATTAACAATATCTAACAATATCTTAATAATATCTAAACAATATCTAACAATCTCTTTCAAGGCTTTTTGTGTTGAAATTAACCATAATCCTTCTAATTCTAGGAATACTACTCTACGCCATCCACAATCAATGATAATATGGTTGATAGACAACCAGTCCATTCCCAAGATGATATTCAGTCCCTCCAACGGCAAGCAGATAAGATTCATCTTGAACTTGCGACCTGCCACTACAATAGAGCATCCAACACACACAGAGTTGGTGGAGACCAGCCCCGAGGCTGGTGTCGAGATTATTAATTCACACCTCAAATCACGAGCCAACAGTCTTACTTTTTGCACACAAACATTAGAATTTTAATGTCTGCGATTTTACGTCTGACCCACTATAATCAGACATAAAAAATGACTGCTGGCAAACTTGTAAATAAGTTATCAATTGCTTACGTTTGGCGCCTTAGGATTAGACGTAAATCTCGTTTTTTACGTTTGATTGTATGCACCGCACGTAAATTTACGTCTAACGCCCTATAGTTAGACGTAAATTTATGTATGATTTGTCCCATTAAACGTAAATTTATGTTTGATTTTTCCCAACTAGACGTAAATTTACGTCTGACTATAGCGTGTCAGACGTAAACGTTAAAATTCAAATCCTAACCTTCTTCTTCGCAGCATTGCGACTTTGCGAGAAAACAATTTTCTAATTTTCGTGACTGCATTAGTGGACGATCACATGATTGATTGTTGAGAGGTTTGTTTCTCCTTTGATTCTGTTTTGATACGTTGAAACCCCCCATTTTTCACAATTTTTTGTAGACGCACCGGCGATGGTTTGGTTGAAGTGCAGTGGCAACGGTTTGGTCGAAGTGTAACGATGAAGTATGGTGGTTGGCGACATCGTAGAGGGTGTTAGCTTCTCATGTAGCTGCCACGCGATGACGGGACTTTTTGCAAGAGCGACGTCTACTTCAACCATCATTTGGGGTGTGGTGTGTAACATGTGAAGAAGAAGAAGAAGAAGAAGAAAAGAAAAAGGAGAACGTGGAGAAGGAGAAAAAAATGAATGCGAAGGAGAAGACGAAGAGATTTGGTGTAGATCTAAAAAAAATTATGTCTGTTACTTTTGTAACAAACTTAAATTTACGTCTGTTATAAATGAACAGACATAAATTTATGTCTCTCGATATTACGTCTAACCTATCACAAACGTAGAAAGCCTAAAATAACAAACTTAAAAAGGTTTTTTTTTTTATGTTAGTGTGTAGCTCCTGAGTCAAACAACACCTTCACATCTTTACCAAAGAGTAAACAATGATCCTATATAAGGTTACCTGATCGGGTGGCTTCAGTGCTGGTCATGGCAAATACCCGGCCTACTGCTCTAGGCCTCCTTGTTGAAGGTATCTGAGGCCGTGGTCTAGTTGATGTCTTCTTACTAGGACAGTTGTTTGCAAAGTTCCTAGCTAATCACATGTATAGCACTTGCGGTTACTAGCGCTGCCTACAGCTTTAAGGCAGTCCCTCATCATATGCTCTCCTCCATAGTGGTAACACTACAGCTTCTAGGAGGACAACTGAGGTCGATTGTAAGGCTTCTTCTGTTGCCTGCCCTCTAAGCTACTCTTTTGGGATCGACTGACCCGACTAGGCCCCATCTTTAGTTACTCCACACTCTTGGCCTGTCCCACCAAGACAGGAAATTCCTTGATCCTCAATGGTACGAGAAATCAGCACAACTCATGTTTTAAGCCTCCTTCAAATTTCCTGCATCGTCATTCCTTAGTAATGGCCTGCAAGTAGAACCTCGCCAAGTACTCGAACCTGTCCACAAATGTTTGCACCGACATGTGGCCCTGTTGCAAAGTGAGGAACTCAACTTCCCTCTCATATTTCGCAATGTCTGGGAAGTAGTTCTTTAGGAGTTTTGCCATGAAGCTCGTCTAGGTCACTACCTCCTCCCGGGTTTGCATCTACTACTGCATTCCCACCCACCAGTATTTTGCATCTCCCATCGATTATCCTCTGTGCAAGCGATCACCATGAAAATCTTATCGCATTCTCGTAACCAGGCATCCGCTTCATCAAGGGTGGACTTTCCGGTGAACTTGGTTGGCTTATGCCTGATTAAGTCCTCCATAGTTGCCGCTCTAGGCACAAGCGGGGGTGGAATCATAGCCCGGGGTTGTGCTGCCACCGGTTGCATCACATCTATTGGACGGTGGATCACGTTTGCGATTTCATCAATCCTACCAAAATTTGATTAAAAGAACTAAATCCACGTATTTCGAGAGATGAAAGACTAAATTGGTCTAAAGTTTCAAAATGGACTAATTTCAAAATTCACTGAAAGTTAAGAGACCAAAAACATATTTAACACTTAGTTTGATTATAGTATTGTTATTATGTGTTTTTAGTGATTATTGTTAAAATTATTAGTAAAATTTATTATTATTTGTATTATTATTAAATTTATTAATATCAGTAGTTGTAAAATTATTATTATTAGTAAAATTTAATAATTTTATTATTGCTATTAAATTTATTAATATCATTATTAGTTGTAAAATTATTATTATTATTATTATTATTATTAATATTAGTAGTAAATTTAGTATTACTATTATATATCATTATTATTAATATTGTAAAATAAGTAACTAGAAAAACTATTATTAATATTATTATAGTTATTGTTATTATTAAATTTATTAACAGTTTTAGTAGTAAAATTATTAGTGATGATTGTAATATTAATTAATTAATATATAATATATTGCTATTACTATTACATAATAATATTATTATTATTATTTGAAAAGTAGTACTAGAAGAAAAGAAAGATACAAGTTACTTAACGTCCTCCATTGCAACACTCACTTGCACGTAGAATCCCCGTTTATCAATGGCTACATTGTGTGCATTGGGTATCAAATTTGCCCTTTACTAAGACTAAGGAGAAAAGAAGAACAAACGAATCAAAGAAGAAGAGTCGTCTTTAATTCTTTCTAAAAACCCATTTTTATGGAAACACCAATTTAAGAAGGTTAAAGAAAAACTCGAACCTAGGTCTCATCACCAACTATTCGAATAACTCAAACAAACAAAGCAAATAGAATTTAGCAAGAACCTTCACAACTTTCTTCTTCTTTTCCAAAGTTCTTTGCTTATGGCTTTTCTTCTTGTTCAGTCTTTCTTTCTCTTCAACTACTATTTCCGATATTTTTTTCTCTCCTTTTGAAACCCTAAAACCTTCTTTGTTTCTTTCTTCCGAAAAACTCCAAGATGAATGATGCGTCAGGTGAGTGAGGTAACAATGTGAGGAGGCAGTTAGGTTTCTCTTGGTGAGTGAAGTGAGGGATTGTGTTTTGTGAGGTTGAGTGAATAATGGGGGTGAGTTAAGTGAATGGTGAGCGTAAGTGATTTAGTGAGGTTTGTGCATTAGTGCATTAGATTGTTGTGAGTGTGTTAGAGTGAATTTTATTATTGTTTGTGGGTCAAATGTGTTGTGAGCGTGAGTGAGTGTGTTAGTGTTTTCAGAGGCCCGTGAGTGTGGGTAGGGGTGGGAATAGATTGGATTTTTAATGATCCAATCCACATCCAGTTTAGATCCAAATAATTGGATTAAATTTTCGACACAAATCCATTTTTTCAGCAAAATTAGTTTGGATTTTTTTAGACTCAAGATCCGAATATTTGGATCAAGATCTAGATCTAGTCCAAATATTTGGATCAAGCTCAAAATCTAAAATCTATTTTTACAAAAGAAATTTAAATTGAATTTTCTAAAACTTATGTCCTTAAGGCAAACACAACTCAGCTTGTTCGGGTCGTCAAGCTCGCTCGACCCATTAGGGTCTCGGGCTTGCTTAGTCCGTACAGATCGTCGGGCAAGACCCGTTCGAATCGTTAGGCCGACCCGACCCAACCCACCTGGGTCTTTGGGCCTATTGGCTCGTTCGGGCATCAAGCCTGCCTCGTTTGTACAAGTCATCTGGCATAGTCTGTCCGAGTCGTCGGGCCGACTCGATCCATAGGGTTGTCAGGCCCGCTCGATCCATTAGGGTCGTCAAGCCTGCCTAGTCCGTATAAGTAATTGGGTACGACCCGTCCGAGTCGTCAAGCCGACCCATCCCAGCCCATCCGAGTCTTCGGGCCTACCTGGCCTGTTTGGGTCATCGAACCCGTTTGGCCTGTTTGGGTCTTCGGGCCCACCTAGCTCGTTCGGGTCCTCAGGCCTTCTTGGTCCGTTCGGGTCATCGAGCCCGCTTGGCCCGTTCGAGTCATCGTGCTCACTCGATGTTTTCAGTTCATTGGGCGACAGAATCGATCGGTGTTTCGGGCCCCCCTAGCTTGTTCATGTCTTTAGGCCCGCCCAACCTATTTTGGTTAACGGGTCCGCCTGACCCATTAAGGTCTTCGGGCCTGCCTGGTCCTTAATGAAAGATTATCTTGTTCCTTTTTAAGATTATTGAATATGGTGTAAGTTGATTAAGAAAGCTAAGTGAAATCCCCATTGGACATTAAGATAGCATGCTATCTAGATGTGAAGGTTCCTTTCATAAAGCTCAAGAGAAGAAGATGATGGATTGATTCAAAACAAAAAGGAAATGGAAGGCACATAAACCATAGAAAACCAAGAACAATTAAAGGAAGAAGAAAACATAAAATGGATAGGAAAGAAATGGTA
>Ga0214542_1009819_pt1 | contig 14508 bp, 4 predicted proteins | sample CNSS1metaG_FD_160096 | JGI IMG/M metagenome (GOLD analysis project Ga0214542, IMG submission 160096) | Root nodule microbial communities from cowpea collected in UCLA plant growth center, Los Angeles, California, USA - CNSS1 | ecosystem: Host-associated > Plants > Roots > Nodule | place: USA...
AGAAGAAAAATCAAGTGTCATTTTAATTTCTAATGCTTTATCTATTATGTTTTCTGTTTAGTTAATAAGTGTAATTTTAGTTTTTCAATAATTGGGTAACTTTTGTAAAATCATTATTCTATTTCCTATTTTTTACTAGCTTCTGAATGGGTAAAAACCCTAGGGCGACTTTATTCAAATGATAGATACAGTCTATTTTTATTTTCATTTATACACTTACTAATATTTTTTCTTTTAAATTCTACAACATTGCATATGTTTCCATCAAAGAAGTGTTAATAATAAAGTTTTGTAGAGTTGTTATTATACTTTTTAGTGTATTCCCTTGTTTCCTTATCCTTGCTACAACTCAAAGTTAGTAGCTTCATTTATGTCGACAAAAAAAAAATGAAATATTTAAACTACTTTAACCTTTCGAAATACGGTTTAAAACATAGAAAAACAAACTAAAAAAACGAAATAAAAAACTATAAAAAAATTATGACATAAAAAAAAAAACCTCTTCTATATTCTATCATTTTAACACAATTCTACACAACTTACTTAACTTTTCTTTAAAACCTAATCTTTGATTATTACAAAATGTTAAGTTGTGATTTATGACACACTACTATTATAATTGTTGAGAAATTTGATTAGAGACCATTCAAATTATAAAATTTTGATGTGCAAAATTAATTAAATAGAGAATACATGTCTTTACAAATGAGTGTTTTTATGTAAAATTCATGGTATAATTCTTTAAGTAACATATTCATATGGTGTTAATGTATATGGTGCAGAAAGAAAAAAAAATGCTTTTGTTTAATATGGTAAATGTTATGTTTCAAGTTCTAGCTTGTCTTTGCCTAAAATTATATTAGAGAAATTTTATATTCTACTCGCCATATCTTTGAACATAAAGGGTTGGGATAAAAATTATTATGAGTTATAAAAGAAAGGAGAACCACATTTAAAATATTTCAAAGTGTGGGGGTGTTTTGTAAAGATTAATATACCTTTTAATGAGAAAAAACATCTTTGGTTATTTATTCTGATAAATTCTAGAGATGTTTCCTTCAAATGATAAATTGACTAAATTTGTTTGTGATACCTCTAGTACTGTTTTGCCATCTAGTGATAATATTATTTGTGTTTTTTCTAGTTATGGCAATATGTCCAATTTTTTTAGATGATTGAAGGTTAATGTAAATTGGATATTGTTTTTGGTGACACAAAATCACCTATTGGGTTTTGGTTATGTTTTAACCTTGGATGAAGATGTCCTATATATTATGTAAATATGTTAAAAAAACTAGTGTTCTGTCACAATCTACTATGCAAGCATAAATTATTCCTTTTTTCAATGCATCTTGACAATTAAATTGTTATATTTAAAGTTTTTAGTAAAAATGTCAATGAAATTGACAAATGAGAATGAGAGAGAAATATATTAGAAACTAAATTACTCATGGTATTGTCTCTCTTGACTTTGTCAAGTTGGAAAGAAATATTGCATATCTGCTTATCAAAGGGTTGATGCATCAACAACAAGTATTTGAGTCGTCGAGGGGAATAAGATTATAGCCCATAAATTAGTTGCAACAATGAACACCCATCTCCACATGAATGGTGATCCCATGAAATGGAGTTCAATGGGTAACAATGAAGTTGTTGTTGACTAAAGTACACCAAATAATTTGATTAAATTTTATGTCTCATTCCTATGGCGAGGTGTACTGTAAATTGTGGCATAAAATACCTCTTAATATACCCAATAACAATTATTGTAGGGGTGTGAGTCACAAACCACCTTTTGAGGGTTTACCTAGTGAGTGTGATGGTGGGGTCGCCATTGTGAGACATGGGAAGTCTCTAAGTGACACTCATGAAACAAGATACATGCACAAGGCCGTAACGTGCACCCACTTATTAGAACCTATAATGAACACCGATATTGTATGTGTTATTTACTAAAACTCGGTCACAAGGGATGTAGCTTAATACAATCAAGTCTCTGCATTTTCTCGGATGGAAGTTTATAAGCACTAGGTGTAAGAGTCAAACCTGGAAGGTTCCTTACACTAAACTACAATATTTTGTTTTAAAATATAATATATTTTGTTTTTTTTTTTAAATTATGTAGGGGATTGTTGGAAACATTTTAATATAATTTAAAAAATAAATATTAAAATAAAAAATCTTACTGTTACTGATGTTTTTATAGACCTTTAATTTATGGGTTAATGTTTTTTATGGCTAACGGTTATATTCTTATTACAATTTACTTCTTTGTCTCCCTTTTCCACCTATAAATACGACATAGGTGCATGGAAAAAGACACAACAATAGAGACAATAAACACTAGATTTTTCTAAAAAATATTCTCCTTTTCTTCTTTATATTATCTTTAAGACATTGGTGTTCATAAGGTTTGGAGATCCTTCGCTACACTCGTTCGATCTGACGGGTTGTTGTATCTTGGGAGAGAAACACATATGATTTGTTTGAAACACATATGAGTGTGTATTTATTTAGCCCTATGCAGTATGGGCGTTTTCTCTCTAAGGAAGTGTTATGCGTGCCTCAACCCAAGATATTTCTACTTCTTTCGTTGTTTATTTTTTATTTATTATTGTTATTATAATTGTTGATCTTTGATTAATATTCATTGTTTTATATATATGTCTTAGTATTATTGTTGATTTAATAATTATTATTATACCTTATTTTATATTTTTATTATTAATAATATTATTTGAGTAATCACTTTTTAACAATTATAAGTAAATAATTTTATTTTTTACATTATTATACTTAATATTGATAACTAGAAACGAATGTAGTGTTGTAAACGGATGTCAATTTGAGAATCGAATATCCAAATCCGCAAGTCATTAATATTTTTTTAAGTCTATCCTTTATTTCGTGTATTATATTTAATATTTTCGTTTTTATTGTGTCTTAAATAATTGTAGGTGATTATAATTATGGAAGATTATCAATTGAGTTATTTGAGGTTTTTAGATTCTCAAATAAATTCTAATTTAGTATTAGACTTTTCTTCTTTTATTCATGATATATGCGAGAGAGATTATACCTCATATCCATTTTTTTATGTTTAAAATTAACAATAATTTAAAAAATAATTTATTTTTATATTATATAAATAAATTTATATATATACATATAATAGATTTAAAAAAAAAATTTAAAAAAAGTTAAAAAAAATTAAAATTTTTTTGAAAGAAATAAAAAAAAGACAGGCCAGTCTGTCATTCCGTCCCTAAGACAGGACAGGATGGATTACTTGAATCACCTTATTAAATTGAGCAATATAAGAAGATGTCATCTATCCATATATATATATATATATATATATATATATATATATATATATATATATATTTTGTTATAACCAGATATAAAAGAAACACAAAACACAGTTGAAAACAACTACCATAAAATTAATACGAAATAAATTCAATATTTATGTGTTTACATATAAACTCCATTTTTTAAAAAAAAAACTTATTTTTAATAATAAATGTAAATTATTTTTGTAGTGATTAATAAAGATAAAATGAGCTTCATGACCAATAACAATAATTCAAGAGCAATTTATCTTGAATAAAAATTTAATCATTTAAATTTCTAAAGTAAAACCTCCGACTACAAGTTAATTTAAAATTATATTATCCAATTAATAGTTACTATTATTATTATTATCACTAATTATATATTTTGATGACAATGAGAAGAAAAAATGAAACGCAATCAACTTCCCATTCGTAATAATTTTCCAACACATATATTAAAAAGTCAGACGAATTTAGTTCTAGATTAGATAAATCTAATAAAGCATAAATTTCGTAAATGTTAAATTAATAACTAATTGAAAGCATATAATAAAAAAACTTAGTACATTAAATATATATATATATATATATATATATATATATATATATATATATATGATATTTATGAATAATATATGATAATTACTTCGATAAAAACATGAAATAATGACCGATTTAGTGATTAACCTATATTAGTCACTATTTCTTTCCTTACTGGTGATAGTAGTTGATTTAGTCACTATAAGAATGTCACTGTTTAGCTTCCAAAAATAGCGTCAGCCATATTGGGACGCAAAAGGGCGTGGGCTTAACCTACGCACAACCCACTCTATAGTATTTATATATAAAAAAAGAGTAATTGTTTTTATCGTCGGCTTGGCCGACGCATGATATAAAATTCAATCGACGCATATGGATTCAATAATTGGCGTCGGCTGGCCCACGCATACATCTCTTAAATAAATAAAAAACAAATATTTAATTTTAGGTTATGTTTCGTGGTGCCCCTTTTCTTAATTTCATTTTGGCTCCACCATTTGGTTTCTCTAACCTAAACCCTTTGTCCCCTCTTCCGCAACAGTGTGCCACAACCATAACCATTGCATCATTTCTCAATATTTGCCATCTCTTTTCTACAGTGAGTGCGAGACGAGAAGGTTTGGAATTGGTTTAGCGGAATCAGGGGTTCCTGTGAAGGTGACTTTGTTCCCTAATCTACCATAAAGAGCGTTTGTGACTGTGGGGAGTTGCTTCTGCATTCACTGTAAGGGCTTCCTCATTATGCACTCTTCCAGGATCTATCGCACACTACATTGGTCTGAGAGCATCGCTTCCGTGCTCAGCTTCAAAGCCCCTTCCAACAACACTCTCGCTTCTCCGTTCCAGTCACCTTACGAGCCAACAACGAGAGCAAAGAGATTTCGGTTTCCATTTTCAATTTCCAGTAACTCCTTATCCCTCTCTTTCTTAATTTTGGGTTTTTCCGATTAGGGTTTCTTTGTTGTGTGTGTTGGGATTAAATTCGATTGATTTTGTGTCATTCTTGCTTTCTATATCTGCGTGATGCACATTCTGGGAGGCACGTTCGGGGAGGCTTTGTTGATGTTTAAGAGATGCTTTTCAATTGCAACTCTTTAATTTGAACACCAAGAGTGAAGGCTGCATTATCTAGTGAAGATTCAGAACTGGTTGGTGTTGGTCATTAAGCGTTTTAAGTGGAGGTAAATAACTTTTGGAGAGTTAAAATATTGAATTGTGTGTTTGCTGCTATTCTTTGAGACATTAGCATAGTAGGTGCTTCACAATCTCTCACATTTTACTGATATGGAAACTTAATGGCAGAGGGACTTACTAACTAGGACTCACACATGTAGCATTATTGCACTGCAACAATTTCTGAATTTTTTTTCATTGTAAGTTTTCTCTTATTCTAAGTTTTTGGTTTATTTCACATTGTGATTAAAATAAAGATTAATCCACACATTAGCTGTTGCAGATGGATGAAGCTGGATTTTAAGAATATATATATATTTCTACTGTTTTCACACACCTTGTTATGCATTTCTGGTTTGTCCATAAGAAGTATATATATTTGCGTACTGGAAGAGCTTTATGAAGATTTTTTTTAAGTACATACTTTTTTCTGGTTTGCACATACTTTTTAAGTACATACTTTTTTCTGGTTTGCACATACTTTTAGCCCGCACAATTCATCCAAGACCAGGACAGTTGATTGAGACAGAGAGGCTTCTAGAAGAAGTAAAACAAGCCATTATGAGAACTGATGAAACTGATAAAAAATATGCTCTCGTTCAAGAAGAATTGAGTTTGATCAAGCAACAATTAGCCATGATGTTGGAGAAACAGGGTGGAGGCAGTTCAACAGGCACCAGTCGCGTGCATCTGCATTATGATGAGGACTTGGATGATCATCCAGTTCCTTGAAGATGGTACATATTTATTTTTGTTCAAATTGTGTATACATTTTCTAAAAATTTACTTTCTTAATTATATTATAGGATACTCATAAAGTGACTTTAGAGATTAATCTCTTACATTTTAGTTTTCATTTTTCTGGTTTTCTTGTATCATTCTCTTTTCCATTGCGGATGGTGGCTTGGAGGTGGATGCTAGTAGGTTTTGCTGCCAATAACTAGTTAGGCTTAGTATAGGCTAAGTAGGAAAACATAGAATGAAATGTTAGTTGGAGTGTAATGCCAATATTGGCACTTTTTGCCTGACTGTAATCTGATCTTAGAATGCTAGTGGGATTGTACTGCCAATATTGGCACTTTTTGTTTGACTATAATCTGATCTTAGACTCCAGGATTTTTGTGAAACTCACAACTAACTTTATGTTTGCAATTTCAATTGTAAATGAATGAAATCATGTCTGATTTCTGGATTGAATGAATGAAATCATATGCTGGATTGCTCGATTGATTAGATTGTTTGAAATGTGTCTGGATATGTATTAGATGTAGGTTGAGGAATCGATAAGGCTTCTGGGATCCGCTTGGAAACAGATTGGTCATTTCAAATTATACACTAATTTGCGTAGGCTTAGCCCACGCAAGGTCGACGCTAACAATTGAATTTCTAATTGTTTACGTCGGCCAGACCCACGAAAATAACCTATTTCAGCTTCTATTTTTGTATTTCGTGGGCTTAACCCACGCATACCCCACGCAAAAGTTAGAACATTGCGTTGAAATCTTCTTATTGGCGTCGTATTGACCGACGAAAATTATTTGAATTTCTTTTTCTTTTTAATTGTTCGTGGGCTTGACCCAGGCACAGAAAATTATTATTATATTTGTTATTCATTGTCGTCGGTTAAGCCGACGTGAAATTCGCAGAAATCATGCGTCCCTATTTAGCCGACGCAAATGACTTTTGCATCCAGGAAATGGACGTGGGTCACGTTGCCGTCACTTAACCGACGCCAAGTGCACATTATCGTCGGCTTTTTCGTTGTAGCGTAGGTTTTTAGCCGACGAAAAAATCAAAAATTCTTGTAGTATATACAAGCGACTTTTACGTTAACACGTTAATGTTTACCTAAATTGTAATTTGATTATGGATATTTTTATTCCAAAATAATACTTTTTTAAAGAAAAAATTCATTAAAAAGACTTCGAAAATTATTTCTCCAAATATACGTGCCTAGAGTTTTCATTTTTTTTTCTAAAATATGGAGAGAAAAAAATGAAATTATAGAAAAGCAATTTAATTTCAAATTATATTAAATCAAAAAATTCAATAATAACAAATTTATAATTTCATATTACAATAAAAAAATCATATATTGTTTTTTATTTTATTCTTTCTGTTAAAAGTAATTCAAATTTAAACCCAATATTTTTAATTATTTATTTTATATTAAATTTCCATAATTTTAATTTTAATTTTAATTTATTTTTTCCTCTCTATTTTAGAAAAAAAAAAGAAAGAAAGTTAAATAGACCCATTTGAAAAAAAAAATCAATAGATCCATTTAGAAAAATGTTATTCTAATAAGTCTATTTAATGTATTTTTCTTTAAAAAGGTATTATTTTGACAAAAAAAAATTCTAAAACAGTTTATTTTAAGGATTTTTATTTTCAAAATAAATCAATAAATGTATATTTTTAGGTTCATCATAGTTTCGAACCTATAATTTGCTTTAAAGGATGTACTATATGTGAGAATGGATTCCCGAGTGATAAATTGTTTGTTTCAACAGATTTAAGCTGAATTAGAAAAATAAATTTGGAGGAGATTTCAAGATTTTCATCTCCTCTTGAAGGAAGAAATTAGAAAAAAAAATAAAGACAATCTTCATCACATTCACTTTTACATTTTTGTCCATAACTTTTAAATAAATGTCTCTTACTTTTTTTTTTAATTTTACATATATTTTTATAGCTGCTTTTACTATATTTTTATGATTATCATTATTAATAATAAATCTTGTGGATAATAATAAAACAAATAATAATTATGATAATATTAATAATTATTATTATTGTTATTTATAATCTATATTAATATATAAAGAGGATTTCCTCTTTTTCTTTTGTGTCCATATATATCAAAATTCTCATTTTATCCTTTAAAGTATAATTATTTAATAATTTTTAAAAAAATTGATCGTTATTTTATAAGTTTTTTATAAACCGTTTATCTATGTTTTTTCTCTTTGTCCCTATTTATCAATCATTATTCTCTCATCTTTTCTGATATATTTCACTTTATTTTTAATAAATATAATTTATATATATATATATATATATATATATTAACGTAATAATACTACAATATCATCATCTACTAATATAATATCACGCATATTTAAAAAATATGTGTAAACACATGCGTGATAGTGCTTGTGTTTACGCTAAAGAAGATTTTTTCTTTTATTCCATATTTCATAATTTCAATTTTACCCTTTATAATATAATTATTTTTAAATTTTTGAAAATTAACTATTACTTCTATCCATTTTCTATAAAATTATATATCTTCTCTCTTTTTTTTTCTATTCATCAACAGTTATTTTCTCAAATTTTCTCAATTCATTTCACTTTGTTTTTAATAAATATAAATTTATTTTGTATATTAACTTAATAACATTACAACATCATCACCTACTAACATTATATATAAATTATTTATTTATTTACATGTTTTCTATAAAACTATTCTAACAACTTTTTTCATTCATTTTTTTCTTTTCTCCATTTATTTCATTTTGTTTTTAATAAATACAAATTAGTTTTGTATATTAACTTAATAATATTATAATGTTATCACCTACTATATAAAATAATATATATATATATATATATATATATATATATATATATATATATATATATAATACGTATACATATGTTGGAAGTCCCACGTCGACTAGAGAGAAGGTCAATTCACAATATATAAGTGGGGTGCAAACCTCATGCCAGTTTTGTGGGGTTGAGTTAGGCCTAAAGCCCACTTCTAACATGGTATCAAAGCCCAGGTTAAAGCCTATCCTAGCGAGATTCCTTGGACATTCTGTTTCATCCGATATCGGGCCGCTAACGGATCATCCACTAGAGATAAGACAAATTTACAATATATAAGTGGGGTGCAAACCTCATCTTGCAAGCTGGTTTTGTGAGGTTGAATTAAACTTAAAGCCCCTTTCTAACAACATATATTTTTGGTACCTTAAGTTTTACCAAAAATTGAAAATAGTCCTTAGTCAAAATTTGTACACCATTTGATCCATGTGCATTTAAAAGTATTATTTTTTTTAACTATTTTATTTACAACGATGGGCCACATGTTATATTCTTTTTATAAAAGTAAACACTAGAGTCAGCCTAGTCCACGTTTTTCACAATTAATTTTAAAAAAAAGTTTAATTAGTCGGATAGTATCCACTTTCATTCGAATGTGTCAGTTTGATATCCACTTTTAAAAATGTGTCAATTACACCCCAACTTTTGAAAAAGTACCTCAATTATGTTTCTTTCAGAAAAAGATTATTAACGGTATATCACGTGTCTATCTCTAATTTTTTTTTTCATTTTTATTTATTTATTTATTATTTAATTTTTTTTACCATAGTTTTATTGCTAACTAATATAAATGGGTCTGTGTAACCCGCCCACACAAAGTTGACCATAGTTTTATCGGTAACTAATATAAATGTGTTTTTGTCCGAATGGCAATCACATTAATATGATTGTCAAAAGTGAATCGAAGCAAGAGTGTTGGAAGACTATAATAGACTTAGACATGATGAGGATGTCAAAGGCTATGCAGAGTCTTGAACCACAAGAAGAGGAGCACTATCACCAATCAATAACTTATATTCTTGTCGAGAAATTAGGAAATAACATTGTAAGGGTTTTGTAACAAAGCAAAAGTGATGGGGCAGTTTGTGCACTATATTCATTCTCATCTAGAACTGGATAACCACAATCAGTAGTGGGTATGTGATCCTTCAACGTATATAATATTACTCCATCTTCGTCCCCACCATTTATATTCTCTCATAGATACCTTTTCATTGTGGAAAACAGGTCCCCACCATTCATTTTACCTCTTTCATACCTTATCATACATACCAATTATTCACACCAGTACACAAGATAATTATCATTTTGTGTCACAATTCATTCTGATGTACTTAGCGTCTCATAGTGTCTTAAGCTGAATTATGCTCAAGTTTGTTCATTAAGTGTTATTATTCCTCACTAATTAGTAGCCTGTTATGAGAAAAATATTAAGTAATTTATTACATCATAATACAAACTTATTTTTATAAGAAAAATGAAAAAAAATACACAACTTTTTAATCACGTATGAACACTCACAATTTCAAATCACAAATCACTTAAAAGATTCACGACTTTAAAAATATCACATAATTTTTAGACAATTAATATAAAGTTGATGTCTAATATATTTATTTCCATTCGCTCATAAAATGATTGCTAATATTTATTTTTCTTGTTGGTGCAATCTTTCGAGTTTCAATAGAGATAGAAACCATCGATCTCATATAGCTAACAATAAATTTTAAAATGAATTTACTTTATTCCAAATTCTAACAAGAAAATCTAAGAAATATATTTTATCGTTTATTAATTTAAATTTTTGGAACTTAATTTATCATTTGATTTCACGAAACATGTAACGAAAGTACATTTTATTTAAAATATAAAGATATCACTGTAAAATCTATAAATCTTATCCTACCATAATGTATATCTTAACCGTTTTAAAATAAAATAAAAATTATTTAATTTAATAATCATACGTCAAGATAGATCCTAATCTTTATTTTGTTAACTTCATTGTAAATGTATATTGTTTTTATTATTAGCAAACAGAGTATATAAATAAAAGAGTATTTACTTCAATATATAAAAGTATTCCTAGTTATCGTGCACGTATTATGAATGACTATTCAACCATTTCCTCTAAAACTACTTTAACCATTACAAAGAAATTATGAAGAAGATAAATGAGATTCTTATCCTCAAATGATGGGTCTTTTATTTCTATGATGAGACTTAAGACTTAGACTTCAACATGATCTACTCGATGATGGTTTTAATACCGTCCTATGTTTGAGTTTTTTTTCATAATGATGTTATTTGTTAAGATGATTTTGTTAGATTTTAAAGGAGGAAGTTTAGTGAGAAGATAACACTAAATAAGATATGAGAAGTTTAACTATATAAGAGATTGATATTATTTTTAATTTAAAATTTTAAAATAATAAATTTATGAATCTTCGTCTTTATATAATGTTTTACGAATTTCTTATTTATAATCGATGTAAAATTTAGACTCAGATTTAAATTTAAATTTCTAAAGCCTTTTGCACGTGTAAAACTCATGAAAAATATACGAACGTTTATAACTGTCAAAAGAAGCACTCATTCATGATCACATGTATCGATAGAATTATACATATTATTGGAATGAAAATAGTTTGGCAATTGCGAAGTGCATATAAAAGCCAGCATGATTTGTTCTGATACAATATTACAAAACTTGTTGGTCTGTAACACTAAAGTCACATTACTTGTATTTTTGGTGGGGAGAATAACCATGATCGTTTCTTTACGTGCATGATATCCACAGAGTTTAATGTGGTTGATCCCACTTAACATGTCTACCTCCACCAAGGATCAAATCTAGTACCAACAACATTACAATACAACTTTTGAATTAAAAAGTGATCGAATTGACCTTCCACCACTACAACTTTGCACGGATAAAGCTGCTATTCTCTCCCACTATACGCAGCTTTTCAGGATTATAACTTCCAAACCATTTTTCACAATATTCCACCACTACCCATTACGCACAATTACAAAACATACCTCTCGCATATCTTTCTCATTTATCACTCTTTTTTCACGTATCTTGTTAACAAAATCTGCATCTTCCACTGAAATGGAATACTCTTACCTTAATCTTGAATTATACAAATCTGGATATAAACTCAAAAATTTGTGACTCCATTGATAAAAACAATATCGAGGTGATACACATAACATTTCTAGTTATCCAAAAACATAAACCTTTGATTTCCCTTTCAGACACATTCAGTTTCATGTTGGTTGACATAAGCATTGGTTGTGGAGGTGTCCTCTGCAGTGACAAGTGGTCCTTAATTAGGAGCATTTTGAAAGGTTTTTAAGATTCATCTATGGTGCACACACTGAACATCATAACTCTTGCATACACATAAAAAAATGGTTCACATTCTCTTTCCGATATGTATGAACATACAACTGTTTGTATCCATTGACCAATGTAGAAACGTTTTCAAAAGTAACATAAAAGGTCAAACTGCCATTGATAGAGAAGCAAAAGCAGAAAATTCTTTTAACAACATCAGCATCTTCAAAAGGATTGCTGCTTTCTTTACACTCAACAAAAGCTAATGAAAACCAAACTTCCCAGATTCCCTGTCAACATCAAATCCAAAATAATGAAAAAATTCTCCAACTCAAATCTTTTTTCTTGGTTAATCATATAGAACAACCAAAAAAGCAGCTTGAGTTTTCCTAAAGTGTAACTTTTAAAAATATTTGAATGTGTTCAGTTATATTGTTCATAGAACTCGCTAAGATCCTGATTATACGTCTCAAAAGTACCTTCTTTTTATCATTGAAGGTTTACTTCAATATAACCAGATTTTTCTCAGGACAATTTATAAAATCATTAAGCACACTCTGGCCTGCAGCAACACAATACCTTAAAAGAAATGGAGTTATAAAGTGGCCTGTAAAGTTAGAAGGGAGGCCAGTTGTGGATTCAATTTCTCTGATATTTGGAAGATAAAAGGTTGATTGAATGAGTTTGACAAAGATAAAATAAGAAATTGTGAGTTCAACCCCTATTAAAAAAATTAATGACTAATATTTGTAGATAAAAAAAAAAAAAAACTACCAACATAACTAGTAAAAATTATTATTCCATCACCATCTTTTTAATAAGCCAGATTTTATACCTCATGAATCATTTATCATCAAAATTTATTAAAAAACAATAATAAAAGAATACAAAGAGACCACATAATATATTTTAAAATTATGTTTATTAAAATATTGATTATTGTTATTAATCATTTTTTTTAGTACTTTATAGATGTGAACTTTAATTGGACTTTGTTTTAATTAAATTTTTGCATAAATTGTTTTTTCTTAAATTAAGTTTTTGTTTACTCTTACATCAATCGTTGTTTTTTTTTTTTTTTTTTGTTTTTAAATTATTGATTTTTTTATTTTTTTTTTGTTTTTTTTTATATTAATTTTTTTTTTTTTTTTTTTTGTTAGTTTTAAAAGTATGGATTGAAGTATATATGTGAAAGGAAATTTATAACTTTTACATCCTTGAAATAGGAAAAATGAAATTTATTGTTTGAACATTAAGTTGTTTAAAATATATTACAAGATTTTTTTTTCTAATAGAGAAGAGACACATTTATAGATAATTTAAATCAATCCTCAGAAGAAAATAAATAAACTTCTGAGAATCCTTGAACGATCTATATTTTTAAGATAGGTTAAACACCTTTATAATAGTCTATTGTAGGAAAAAACGCAATTAATGTTGAATCCTATTAGTGGTAAAGTTTTTTCTTCCAAAATTTCTATATTTTATATAATCGCTACTCATTATTGTTTCACTTATTAATGTTTTTATTCTTATTAATACTTCTGTTGTTCCAATTGAGAAACTATATGATATCATTTTTATAATTCTATTTGTAGTTACCAAATTCTTATTGTTATTGATAGGTTTAGTTATCCTTAAAAAAAATCATAAAATAATTGATCACACTCATTCAAGAGATTGATAATAAATTAAGAAACTTACATTTTTTGGATTTAATAATGGATTTGTTTGAGAGAATATAAAAGAAAAGAGAAAGAATGAAATGTAAGATTGACTAAAATAAATTAGTGGAAAATTTCTAATAGATATGATTAATTTAGTATAATAAATAAATAGTTTGTATTACATCATAAATGATCAAATTATTTTTAGTTAAAATTAAAATATTTAAAATTGAAGTATGACCGAATATGAAGTAATTATTTTATAAAATTTAAAATAATATTAAAAATTTAAAGTTTACATTATTTAAATAATTAAATTCTAATAAAAATGTAAAAAGTATTTATATATTATTTTATTTTATTTTGATTGTAACGTCCCATTTAATTATTAAGCGAAATTAAAGGAAAACGTCACACAATATAAGTACAGTAGCGTAGTCCTGAATACAACATAGAGTGTAGCGTAGAAATACAGAAAGAGATACATGGGCCATAGCTCTAAATAAAACACAAAGAAAACTCCAGCCTAGATGGCTAAGCAGCGGAATCACCATTCGCTTGTTGACCATGAGAACCTCGCCCATCTACTCCCATCAACCAAGTCGATGATCATAGCAAGAAAGAACAGCCACATACATCACGACCATGCATCAAAACGGGTAAGCTAGAGCCAACAACATATTCATCATGCAGTCAAAATATATTTTCATCATCCCATATTCATATAATCAACCAAACGTGTTATGACTCTCATTCAATACACTACGACTCGACTCGACTCATCCGGATACGTATAACTTAGTCGGATTCAGCGGATGCTTGCGCTTGTGGT
>Ga0214542_1009822_pt1 | contig 14500 bp, 12 predicted proteins | sample CNSS1metaG_FD_160096 | JGI IMG/M metagenome (GOLD analysis project Ga0214542, IMG submission 160096) | Root nodule microbial communities from cowpea collected in UCLA plant growth center, Los Angeles, California, USA - CNSS1 | ecosystem: Host-associated > Plants > Roots > Nodule | place: USA...
ATATAATCAAAAAAAAAAAAAAAAAAAAAAAAAAAAAAACTATCTTTAAAATTTGCAAGCAATAATGTTATAAATTTGGAAGCAATATCGTTTTAACTCTATTCTATGAATTTTTTGTTGAATTTTGTAGGCCAACTAGTGGAGGAGTCACAACTCTTACTGAATGAGATGAGAAAGGCTAAAGTTCAGAAAAACTGAAATCTGGAGTCATATTTGTGGGTATATTAATTTTGTGGTAGTTTTTGTTTTCTAAACTATTTAATTTTTCTAAATTGAATCTACTTCTGTATTTCTGAATTGATTGAATTGAATGTATATTTGAATTTGATAGAATGATGGATAGAAAAATCAACATTTTGACAAAATTAAAAGTATAAACTGAAATGTAAATATGTTTTAGGTTACATTATATCTAGCTCGATCTGTTGTACATAGTTGGCCATTAATTTTCATACCAACAACTAGAGAAAATTTTGAATTTAGAATAAAGAGAGTACGAATGCTAAAAGACATTTTTCACATGGTTTGTGAAGTGATTGAAAGCAAAAGTTGTTACTACCTACTTCATAACCATCTAAAAATAAAAATAAATTCTAATCCATTACAATCTAAGAGATCGATGAGAAGGGTATGGGCCAAGGACGCCATCACCATCTTCTCCTCTTAGGCACTTTCTGGCCTCTAACTTCAACACTTGGAACTCAAAGTGATGATTCAAGTTCACTGGTTTGGAATCAATTGCCAAACTCCCTTTGGGCCAAGCAATGGACAACATAAATGTTCCATGTCTCGCCACCACGACATATAGGTCCCACTTTGCTAAACTTCATCTTCCTCAAGTATCATTAAAGTTTTTCACACTAATATATAAGTTAAGGAAAATGACTACAAATTGTTTATTAAACGTTTTTAAACTCTTTTGTTTTAACATGTCGAGGATACTACATATATTTATTTATTTTTATGCAATTGTTACAGTACAGAGTATTGGAACATGAAAGTATTGCTTTCGAACTTCTTATTTTAATGGAACACGTAAGAGATTACAACTTTGAAGATGCTATTATTCCCTAAAGTAGACGTAAGAGAAAACTAAGCCCATTTTGCCATGAGAGACATGCCAGCAGCACCCAAAAACACTGCTAAGTAAGATTTCAATTGAAGGTTGATGCTACCCTGCAATCTAGGGCTCATGAAATCAGCAGAGAGAAGGTCAACCAAAGCCATGTAGATCAAAAGACCAGCAGAAGAAGCGTTGAGCAACCCCACGGTGATGAGTGCACTTGGGCTGTTCTCTCTGTAGATCGTCGACAATGCAATTCCTAGGGCAATTCCAAATGGGGTTGTCACGGAGAAAAAAAACATCATGGTGACCTTCTTTAAGGACCTGTACTGGGCCTGTTTAAAATTTTTAGGGTTAGTTAGTCTTATCAACATAGAAATGAAAAATTTAATGATGCATGCTCTAGATACCTGCTGAATGCAGCCTCCAAGACCCATGCCTTCAAACATTTGATGGAAGCAAAGTGCAGCTATAAGACCTTTTATGGTGCATGTGTTGTTTGAGGCTCCCAGGCCAAGTCCTATAACCACTGAATGAACCACAATTCCAAGTTCTAATACCTGCATTTCCAATCTTCCTTTGTTACAATTTCTGATGAAGAAAATTTCGAGAGAAATAGTGAGCAACAAAACTGCGTTTTTTAACTTTGTATGAAAGAAACAATCTTACCATAGCAACTACACGATAACGTAGAAGCTGTGAATCTTGGCCTTCTGTCTTGTTCTCACGGTGGTGGTGGTGGCCATGGAAATGGCCAAAGTTAACAACACCACCCATCTCTTGGTCTCCACCACCTGCAGGGCTGCTCTTAGCTGAAATAATCTCAGTCCGAATCTTCTTGGTGTAAGCACTAGTGGCCAAAGAATCCACCATCATCGTTATTATAGCAGAAAACATAGCAACAAATCCCGAAAATGGAAACTGGTGCCACGGTTTCTCCTTCAAGCAATCAGACCACAACATGTCAAAGGAATCAGGAAGCACGTGCATGAAGCCGGTGCCTAGAATTATACCAGCCGCGAAGCACTTCACAATTACGAAGAGATCATTTTCAGGGCTCAAAGCAGGGATTGAACGTGTGACTAAGGGTAGTGTCACACCAATTATGCTACAGACTAAAATGGCGAATATGGCTATGACTTTTAGTGGCAGGGCTTTCTTTTTGTTGTTGCATGCGTTCGCTGATTCAGCTTCACAATCAGCCACGGCTTGAGGTGTGAGAAGAGTGAAGAGAATGAAGAAAACAAAGATAGTCTTGAAAAGAGTTAGTGAAGTAATGGCCATTGTGGTTGTGTTTCACAAACTCTCTAGCTCACTCACTTCTTACTGAGCTCTATTAGATGGTTGTAGTACAGAGTGTGCGTTGTCAAAATAAATAAAAGTGGTTGGGGGAAGTTACGCGGCATAAATTTTGGAAGTGTCAACGTACCACATCACTTTCTGTAATAATAGCAGTAAATCAGTACACCACACATTATAAAATAATGACTATGATACTTTAATCAATTTTTTTTTAACTTACTTTTAACTTATTATTTCAATCACCATTAAATCATCACATCACATTATTTGAAAAAATTAAAATAAATGATCTATCGGTGATTGAAGGGATGAGTTAAAAATAGGTCAAAAAAATAGGTTAAACTATCTTTTTCCATAAAATAATTCTACGAAGGATGAACACCGATTATGAAAAGGATTAATGTTATTAAAGCAAAATTAACCTGGCGCTATGGCAAGGATCGCAAATCAATTGTTTGCTCTACGATGTTATAATGAGATGTGTTGTACATAGGAAGTTGCATAAATGAACAAAGACAGGAAGTGTTTTATGGATCATGCTGCGTTGAAGTAGTCAGATAGGGCTTCAGTTATGAGTTAAAATCAATTCTAAACTTGAAGACTGAAGTTTAAGCATTGAAAATGACCAACATACAGGGGTTGCATAGTCTCAGGAACATTGTGTATACATTGTAGTTAAAGAGGAAGTCATCCAGAAAATATATGTGTCTTAATATCATATAAGATAAGGATGTTAGAATTCTCTTATCGATTGTAAAAATAAAACCAAATTAAAGTATATAACAGGACACCATTTTCATTTGACAAGCAAATTTTATTATGTTAAATGTAAATCATGGACAACGGATTCAAAGGATTCTTTGGAGGTTTAATAAATTGATTGATTGGTCCCTCCATAGGATTTGTGGTATGGTTTCATTGTGTAGCTTATTATGCAAATGAATAGAAATTTTGTTTGTTCGACTTTAATGCAGTTAATTTGAGTGTGATGGGTGACAGCCCTTGTACCATTAATATTATGATAAAATTGTTACCGGTAGAAAAATGGACAAACTCACTTGTGAAATATTGGACGAGCCACCGCAAACTACTATTCTGGGGTGGCTTGTAGAGGTGAACGCTTTACGTGTGGAGTGCTGATTGTACATCACTTGGAGTATTCATTTGTAATTGTATTTTTGGAGACAGTTGGTATGTCGTTTGGTGAGGCATATGTATGATTTTTTCTCACCAGTAAAAGAAAGGGTCTGAGTCACGATTATTTTGACTATTTTGCTTCGGTTGAAGATCCGAGACATATTTAACCGAGGTAATAAAGGTTGACCTTTTTGCTTCGATTCATAATTGAGGCATATTCATCCTTACCAAGGCTTAAAATGCATTAAAGGTTAAAAAAAGAAACCAAAATAATATTTTTGCCTCGATTCTGGGAATAACCAGCATCAATTGCAACAACCTTCCCCCTCTCACAAGCATCGACACAACAATGGTGGCCTTCGAGTGCAGCAACGGCTACAACGTGATGCCATAATAGAAGCAATAGTAGCAGCAAGTGCAGAGTGATGAACTTCATGCAAGAAAGAAGACGTGCAACGACGGACGTGGTACGAGGAAGAAGACGCGCATGAGCAATGGTGGACACACTATGCAGTAGCTAGCTCAAGGGAGAAGAAGAATACGCGAGGAAGAAGACGTAGTGTGTGTTGTGGTGGTGGAACACAAAGATGAAGTGTAGAGAAAAATGGAGAAGAAGAAGCTCGCACTTAAGGTAGAAGGTGAAATGCAATCTATTTTTTATTTGAGGTTTTTTTTAACCTAAACTTTTTCTGCCTCGGTTGAATTAAAAATTGAGGCATAAAACCTTCTTCTGCCTTGGTTAACACATAACCAAGGCATAACACCTTATTCTACCTCGGTTCCAGGACCACCGAGACCATAGGGTGAAGAAAAAAAATAAAATTTTTTTTTTTTGACTACACAAATTTATCTATCTCGGGTTCACAAAAAAACGAAGTAGATAACCAATTTATGCCTCGAATCCTCCACAACTGAGGCAAAACTCTTTTCGTTCAAATTTAAAAATTCAAAATAGAAGGAATGGTGAAAATTCTAAGAGGCATTAGGCCTCGCGTGCGTGGGAACCGATGCAAAATGGTGGTTTCTACCTCGAGTGTAAAGGTAACTGAGGCATTAAAGGTTGCGTAAATTTCAAAATTGCAACCGCTTGTTTATATGCCTCATTTCCGTTGTGACCGAGGCATAAAGCCAGAGTTAGAAAGCCAAATATGCACTAGTGTCTTCAGGGCTTCATATTCCTTGTGGTTGGTTACAAGATCATGATCACGGAAAATCATCGTTCTCTAAATCTTCTTTAAATGTGTGGGCACAAAAACGTACATTAGTCCAAGTCTTTACTAATGCTTGTGATATTCCTTTACCCCAATTATTCTCCTTATACAGAGGGAGATATGGTCTTTGTGCAGATTTCTAAATAAGTTTATCTTCCTAGTTTGGAGAAGCGCAAATATCATTTCATAGGCGTATTTTGTTAAAAAAAAGGGGGGGGAAATCACTTATACATTTAGACCTTGGTAAAAAACTTGACGTGGCTTCGAAGCATTTCAGTCAATGGAAGGCAATTCCACTTGCCAAAGGGTTCTATGGATTTGCTTTTTCTTCTTTAGAAGACATGCGAAGGGTTTTGGCTGTTGGATTGGAATTTATTTCCTGGCATTCTTTGTGTTTTCTTTTGGACAAAAGATTTTGTCCTAGTTTCCATGAATCTTACAAAAACTCAATGTTGGGTTCATAATCATGGCATTCTTTAGAGTATAGGTAGTTAGAAGCAATTTTCTCAATAGCACGTGGAATTGGTATACCTTTATCTGTAGAAGATTATACCAAGAACAAGTTTTAGGGTTCCTTTGCACATATCTTGGTTGATGTTGATTTGTTAACTAATTTGCCTAATCAAATTTTGGTTGAAAGGCCAAGATTTGTGTTTATTGTTGATGTGGATATGAGAATTTGCCTCTATTTTTTTCAAATTATAAAATAATTGGTAATGATCTATCTAATTGTAGATGGTTACACAAGGATGCTAATGTTATTTCTGGTGGAGAGAAAATAGTTGGTGTAAAAATACAACAACATTATCATCCAAAGGTTATTGGTGCACAAGATGGGACTAATGGCTCTTTAACTCAAGTGGTGGAGACTATTGTGGAGTTTGTGGTAGAGCCTATGATGGAGCCTGTGGTGGAGCAGCTTGTGGTGGAGGTGCAACCTGTTGCCCAGTCACAGTTTAAGCCAATCATTAGGTAATCACGATAATATTTGTGTTGTGAAAGGATATTCTCTTGTTAAGAATTTAGATGGTGGTTGCAAGTGGACTATGATTCCTTGGTTGGTACGCCTTGTTTGGATGATGTTAGCCTCGTTCTGAATGGTTTGCAAGGTTGACAACAATTAGATTCAACTCATAATAATTTAGCGATATTTCCAAATCCTTTGACATCTAAAGAGACTCGTTTTATAGAGAAATTGGAAATAGCTTCTAAATGGACTAATATGTTGATGAGAAAGAAAATTCTAATACTAAAGAAGGTGATGAGCCAGTTCAAATTACAAGAAAACCTGATAGGGTTAGGTCAAAGAAAGTTAATATTAAATCCTCCAAAGCAAAAACCTCTAAAAATTAAAGGCATTTTTTGGAGTATGAAAGGATTGACTAATGATAAATTTTTTAATATGTTGAGGTATTTGCCTTTTTCCCGCTATATAGAGTTCAAAGTATGGAATGAATTCCGTGAAAGAAATAATGGGTTTTTTTCATACTAGTTATTTGTTTTAGCTATGTGTGCAATTTAATTTTATCATGGATTTTGTGTGATCTTCCATGTTGTCCTTTCCTTTTTCTTTTTTTTTTCTTTTTTAATAAAATCTTCATGTAATGGCAACGATGTCTAACATGAGCTTATTTGAGAAAAAAAGGAAATGACCAATTTATTCAAAGACTCCCTCCTCTTGATTTGCAAACTTGTCAAAGATATGTCAAATAAAAACTTTGAAGAAAGACACAAACCATTCCTACAATCTTTTATCAAACACCTATTTAAAAATCATGATAAAATAAATTTAAAGTAGCATTGTAAACTCTTCCAAATATCATTATCTAATTAAAATGATTAAGCACTGATAGATTTTAACCTTTACTTTTTGGAAAGTGAACCAACTTGGCTCACAAGGATTGACTTACCATGGATTGAGCTAAAAATAAGTGAGTTCAACCTAATTCACTTTTTTGGTGAGTCGACATTTTGTAATACAAGTGCAAAAAGGGCATTTGACTTCACCTAATATACCTTAAATTTAAGGAAGACAAAAGTCCTTGAAAATGTTGTGAAAGTATAGGCTTTAGTTCTCTTAATAACCAAAGTCTATATCTTAATAGGCTTCGGTTATTCAGAAACCAAAGTCCATACTTTTTCAATGATTTAAAAAAAAGCCATTGTTTTTTAAAGGGGTTTACTTGAGTATAGGCTTCAGATATATTCCTATACCCTGATTCGTGAGAATTTACCTAAGTGGTAGAGGTATAGGCTTCAGTTCTCTATAAAATCGAAGCATGATTGCATGGGAATAGGATTTGGTTTTAAAGAGAACCTAAGCCTATACCCCTACTTAGGATTAATTTTATTGAAATTTTATATACACAACAAGGCCATTATTGTTTTTCAATTTTTTTTAAATAATTGTATTTTTTTAAAAATTAATATAAGAGAAGGCAATACTAATAATTTATATGTATTGAATCTTGAATTATCGGGTTTGACAGTTTAAGAAGATTGGTCACTTTTTAATATTTTATTGGTACATATGTTTTTGTTTTAATATACATATCCTAAAATTCGTGAATATTTGCCAATTGCATTTTGTGTTGATCTTCGGGTGCATATTTGATTGTTGTTGATAATCACTTTGATTTTGTATAACCTGAAGACCAAAATGTAAAATGCTGGCAAACTTTTTGTGAAATCTAAGAAATGTTCTTTAAAATTCATATGTACCAATAAACTAAAAAAAAAAGTGAATCTTCTTGAATGGGATTAGGTCACACCTTGAATACAAAAGTGAGGTAATCATTCATTTAAAGATTACTGCTATTATTCACACAATTTCAGTATGGATTGAGATTCGATTAATTCATTATGCCTTAATGTTGAGTATGAGAGAGAAGTAAAATAATTTATACAATTTGGACAACATAATAAGGGTAGAACTGGCGATGAAGTCAAGTTATGATGTCCTTGTGTCAACTATTTCAATGGTTGAAAGTTGAATGCAACCGAAATTAAGGAATAACATATTTGTGATGGTTTCCTTCTAAGTTATACAATGTGAACATGACACGTCAAATTAATAGATTTCCCAGTTGTCTCTCGAATTGAACATATTGTCGATTCTACAATGGGAGATCGATTGAAAGAATAGCAGTTTAAGGATATGATTCACGATGTTGGCACAAAAGCTTTTGCCCAAGTGCATGTGTATGAGACGATGTCTACTAATGCAAAGACTCAGTTCAACAACTAAGTTCACATGGTTGTTAAATGTGTATGGAGTATAAAAGGATACATGCATTGTCTTAATGATTACGTATTATACATTAAAGAATTTCAAGGGTTGAAAAAATATTTGAAGTCTGAATTATCACGATACAAGTAGAAAACAACAATAGAGATTGTCAAAACATGGAAAAGGATGACCCCACTTTGAAAGTAGTTTGGTACCTTCCAATCGTACGCAGACTTAAGAGTTTGTTTGCGAACCCAAAAGATGCTAAAATCCTTAGATGACATGCAAATGAGAGAAGATGTGATGGGCTACTTCGTCATCTAGGTGATTCCATGCAATGGAAAAGTATTGATAAGGAATTTCATCAATTTGGTCAAGAATGTAGAAATCTTTAGCTTGGTTTAACTATAAATGGAATGAATCCACTTGGTAATTTAAGTACCAACCATGGCCATTATATTATTTATTTACAAGTTATGTTTTGAATTATGCATGAAGAGAATGGTGTTTTCTATGATGATATCTATTCCTGGACATTTTTGAGAATGACATATATGTTTATCTCGATTCACTAGTTGAAGACTAGAAGTTTTTATTGGTTTATAGAGTTGAAATATTTGATGTTTTTGCTTCTGAAACTTCCATGATGAATGCATTGTTATTTTGCACCATCAATGACTTCCCAGCTTACGATAATTTATCAGGATACAATGTCAAAGGTCATAAAGCATGTCCTATATGTGAAATAAACACTACATGTCATCAATTGAAACACTGAAGGAAGATAGCATATATGTACCATCAGAGATCTTTACAATCTAGTCATCCTTATGGAAGGTTTAAAGAAATATTTAATGGACATGAATAGAATGACAATGCATCAATTTCATTGAGTGGCCTTTAAATTTATGAAAATGTTAACAAAGTACATCATGTCTTTCGGAAAACGTCAAAGAAGTCATATGTAATGAGCCCTTAGAAGAAAAATTAATCTTCTTTGATCCTCTATATTGTTCAAAGTAAGATTTTAGACATTACATAGATGTAATGCATGTGAAGAAGAATGTGTGTGATAAACTTGATTGTTACATTTATTAACATTCAGGAAAAGACAAAAAATGGAGTAAATACTCGTTTGAATTTTCATGAAATGAAGATTCGATACTTGACATCGATAGAGGATTGTAAGCATACTTTTTTGTCCAACGCATGTTACACTTTGTCCATACAAGAGAAGATAAATTTGAGGGAATTTCTAAAGAGTTTCAAGGTACCACAAGGATACTCTTCAAATATTAAGGGTTTAATGTCGATGTAGGACTTGAAGCTTGTTGGCATGAAGTCTCACGATTTCCACATTTTAATGCAATAATTGTTACCGGTGGATTTTCGTGGAATTTTATACAAAAATTTTAGACTAACTATAACTCGTTTGTGCTTATTTATCTCTTCAATTTGAAGTAAAGTTATTGATCATGTAAAGTTAGATAAACTTCAAGGAGATACTGTTATCATCTTGTGATAGTTGGAGATGTTTTTCCCTCCATTCCTTTTTGAAATCATGGTGTTTACTTGTTCATTTGGTAATATTATTATGCAAATGTTTTTTTTTATTTTTGCAATTATATAGATGTAATCTGAAACATCAACTTATAAGGAAAAGAATAACCCTATGTTTGGATGAGAGATTTCAACAATTCCAAAAAATTGAAATACCTAGTAGTTGAATTACTTGTAATTGAATTCTCTTTGTTTCTTAAATAATTAATTTGGATGAAGTAATTGAAATATCTTAGATTTCAATTTTCTCCCTTAGATAAAGCAATTTAATTTCTATTTTACGATGAGCTCAAGTCTACCTTTAATCTAACTTATTAACTTAGCTCGACCTTCAATTCGATACGACTCATCTTGACTTTTTGTTTAAGTCGATTCAAGCCAATTCGACCTCAACTAATTCAATCCAATTCAAATCAAATTGAGTCATCTCAAAATTCAACTAAGGTAGATTGGTTTAAACCTTTTGTATAGGCTAACTCGGCTCAACCTTCAACCCAAGCCGACCTAATTCGACCTTCAATCAAGCCCGACTCGTTTGGACCATCAGCCCGAGCTTACTCAAATTGAACTTTAACCCAAGCTGACTCGACTCGACCTCCAACTCGAGTCGACTCAGCTCGACCAGCGACATGGGTCGACTAGGCTCAACCTTTGGCCTAGACAAACTCGGTGCACAATCACCTCGTCTCGACCTTTGGCTTAGGACAACTTGGCTTGACCTTAGGTTCAGACCTACTCGATTATCCTACGGCCTAGGTCGACTACACTCGACCTTGGCCCAAACTGACCATGTTGAGCCATGGTCTGGGCCGACTCAGCTTAACCTAAGGCCTGATACGACTCGACTCAACCTTTAGTCTAGGCCTATTCATGCATTCGGCTCAACCTTAGGGCCCAACCAACTCGGCTTGACCTTAGGTCCCAACCGACTAGCTCGGCTTGACCTTGCCAACTAGGCCCAACCTACTTCTTGGGCCAACTCGGCTAGACTTGTTGCCTCAGCTGACCTAACTCTCAACCTTTGGCAAGGATCGACCCAGCTCTACCTTCAGCCTAGACCGATTCAACTTAGAGAAATCTCGTCTCGAATTTCAGCTAGCGTCGAGTCGGCTAGACTTGGGGCCCGGGCCGTCGCGACTTGACCTTCTGTTCGGGCCGACTTGGCTCTACCTATAGTTCGAACTGACTTGTCTCGACCTTAGTCTCTGGCCGGCTTGGCTTGACCTTCATCTCGAGCTGGCTCAACACAACCTTTGTCCCGGTTTAGCTCGGTCTTCTTATTGGGTTGGCCCTACTCGACCTTTGCTTTGGGCTAGCCTGATCTAACCTTTCGACTGGACCGTGTTGACTCTACACACGGCCTGGGCCGACTTGACTTGACCTTTGACCTGAGCCAGATTGGCTCCACCTTCGTTTCAGATTGGTCCATCTTAACCTTTTGCGTGAAATGACTCGACTTTCTAGACCTATAAACTTTTTATGTTGTGTAACCAGTTAGCAATTCTACAAGTTTGGGAATTTCAATTTTCTTATTTTTTGAGTAAATTTCAAAATTTATTATTTAGTTATTTGAAATATGTTCTTAAAATTTCTCTATTTCAATTTTCTTGTAATTTCCTTATCCAAACTTATCATTTTCCTTGAAAAGTTTTAAAATTCTTCAAATAAATGAATTAATTCGTAAATTGCATCATTCAAACCGTAAAGATGGAAAAGTGTATAATTTAAGAAATTCCGACCGAATGATTAGTAGTAAAGAAAGTAGATGGATTTAATTTTTCATATAACATTGTTTTTTATCCCTATTCTATTTCCCACTTTTGAATCAGAAACAAGATTAATCCATATTCATAATTTAGAGTCAAATTCATATATACTACCCTAAAAATAATAAGCAACTTTCCATGCATCTCCAAATTCCACTCTCACTTATCCAAATTCATATGCATAATTTATAATTCAAATATTTGTAGTTCCTTTGGACTAAACAAAAATGCATCCATTTTTTTCATCTATTTAACACCCGAAGTGGAAGCAATTTGAGGAGTTGGGTTAATTAATACTTGGTCTGTTTTTAAACATGACAATCTCATTTTAAACTCAAAACAAAACATGGTGGGCAATAAATAAAGTTAACTGTTTTTGAAAATATATTTTAATAATAGTCGTTTTTTTTTTCAATAATAAAGTTACTGTATTTCAATTAAACTTAAACAACTAGATCAAGTCTCTTGGTTTTTGGTGCATGTTATAATAATGCATACATATGAATCCATGACAAAGTTGATAATCGTATATGAAGTTAAAACCTATTATGTGGATCAACAAAGTTATAGTGCTATAAAAGAACATTGACAGACTCAAGATAGATAAAAGAAATGACTCATATTGGAACTATAAGAGCGAATCAAAGAAAATGAGTGAACACGAGAAAAAAATGGAGAGTAGAATATGCAGATGCACCTGATTAGAAGCCATGTGTGATGGTGAACTTGGTGAGCGTCCTGTTTCTTTGTTGATGCTTGTTGAGGCAGAGAAAAAGTAGAAAATGGAAGTAACGTGCTTCCACTGCCACTCTTTAACTGCTACCCTTAATTAAAAGTTGAGAAACTGCTTCAATATCCTTCTTTCCAATATTGACTGCTTTTAAATAGTGGGTAGAAAGTAGTGATTCAACTATTCTTTCTCATTTTCATCTTCACATTTCTTTATGCCACTTGCTACATGCTTCAATGGGTTTCATTTGGCATTCATTGATAGAACAATTTATGCTTTTTTTGTTAGAGTTATCTGAACTTCCAATAGTATGATGGAGTTCCGGTATGTTTCTTTTTTTTTTTTTAGAAAAAATTTTGACTTTTTAGAAGTCCTAGAAGTTAGGAATAATTTACTTTGATTTGCATTTGGTTTTATCATCATCCTTACTTAAGTGGGTTGTTCGTTATTGTGTGTTTTAGTTATTTAAACCTATATTATTGTTGATAAACGCTTATATTAAGTTTGATGTTTCGTTCTAAGTGTAATAATAAAATTATAAGAAAAACATTCAATCACGATCAAGATAAAATCATTAGACCATGCAATTTCTAAATGATACTCGTGCAAAACTATCCACAAAGAAGAAATAACGCTCAAGATGTGATCATCAAGACCCAAAATCACTTTTAAATTTATTAGCCTATCTATAGATTCTATTATAATTGACTCACCTATCTCCATTAAGATTATGATACAAGAGATCAAAATTCGTTGAGATTGTATATTGGTATTGCCAGAAAATGTAAATTCATTATGAAAGGTACTTTATACATGTCAAGTTCAGTCTTACAAACAACAATGTAAGCTAAAATGTTACTAATCTTTGTTATAGGTCTTACACATAAATAAAATATTCATACACAATCTTCAATGGTCTTGTTCTAAATACCTATAAAAAGAAGTCAATTCATGAAGAATTGCAATCTGTTGTGCATGTCGATTAGCATTCTTCTATTGTAACTTCTATAAATCATCTCAAAAATGTAAAATGAAAGTATTTTTGGTTTTTTAAAACCTTCACTTTTTGTGAAGCCTTCAAAAACATGTGTTTAGATTTACATCTCTTTTGAAATCTTTGATAGTGGTTCTTATAATCTTTATGCAACAATTTTTCTTTTTGTAGTCATAAGTGACGAATCTAATATTATATACAATTGAAAACTAACAAATGACAAGCTTTTTAATAAAATATTATTTCTGAACTACTTCAATTCAAATTTGTCTTTCTAAAATAGGTTAAAAGGCATATGTGTCACTCTCTCATAATTTTCAAGTTTCAAAAAATAAATCAAAAACAAAAAAAAAAGTTATCTTCTTCTTTCTCTCTTTGGTGACTCTCTCTTCTTACTCTCCTCTCTCACTCTCTCTTCTTACTCTATTCTCTCAGACTCTCTTATTACTCTCTTCTCTCAATGATGAAGGATTATCTTGTTTCCTTTTAGAGTTATGAATATGGTGAAGTTGTTTAAGAAAGCTTTTTAAAAATTCCCACTAGACATTAAGATAGCATGCTATCTAGATGTGAAGGTTCATTTCTCAAGCTCATGAAAGGAAGAAGAGAGTTGGATTCAAGCTCAAACACACACGACAATAACAACATTTAAAGAGAAAAATGAAAGAAGAAACAATAAAAATGGAAAGCATAGAAGATGAAGAATGGAAGAAGCGCGCCACTCATAGGGGGGATCTAAGCCAACCAAACCCTAGAGATGAGTGATGGTGCCGCCACTTGCAAGCAAGATAAGTCAAAGGTGAGTGAGCCAGAGGTGTTAAAGGTCAGGTTGGGGGTTCGATTCCCACTGGCAACAACCGACCCAGTATGAATGGATGGAGAAGGGTGATGGGTTGGGGTGCATTGGGCTGTAGTAACCTGACAACCTCTGGGGCCCGAGGAGGGGTAGCCAGGGATGTTACAAAAGAAGTGCACTTTTTTGTAACATCCCTGGCGTACACACCCCTCTCCGTCCATCCATACCGGGTGGTGTTCCGACCATGTCAGGTTACTGCAGCCCAATGCACCCCAGCCCATCATCCTTCTCCGCCCATTCATACTGGGTGGGTTGTTGCCAGTGGGAATCAAACCCCCAACCTGACCTTTAACACCCCTGGCACACCAGAAGATGCTACCAGCTGTGCTGCAGCACAACTGGTAGCATCTGCTGGTGAACCAGGGTTGTTAAAGGTCAGGTTGGGGGTTCGATTCCCACTGGCAACAACCCACCCAGTATGAATGGACGGAGAAGGGTGATGGGTTGGGGTGCATTGGGCTGTAGTAACCTGACAGCCTCTGGGCCCGGTATGAATGGACGGAGAAGGGTAGCTAGGGATGTTACAAGGAGAGCTCACGAAAATTGGTGGTTGAATGCACAAAGTTTATAACAAAATGATCAACCCTTTTACAAGACAAGGAGCACCCTTTAAATAGGAGTTTATAGGGGTCCTTTAGCAAATACAAAAACA
>Ga0214542_1009823_pt1 | contig 14499 bp, 5 predicted proteins | sample CNSS1metaG_FD_160096 | JGI IMG/M metagenome (GOLD analysis project Ga0214542, IMG submission 160096) | Root nodule microbial communities from cowpea collected in UCLA plant growth center, Los Angeles, California, USA - CNSS1 | ecosystem: Host-associated > Plants > Roots > Nodule | place: USA...
TATATATAAATGTTAGTTTATATATATATATATATATATATATATATATATATATATATATATATATATATATATATATATATATATATATATATATTTATATTTATCTTTTACATTTTTTTAATTAAAAGTATGTAGATTTTATATGTGGTGAGTAAGGTATTGCAAAATAAAACAAGTGTTAAAGGTGGTGAGTTTAATTGCTTCACCATCAGTTGCCGCGAATCATGGGGTATCCAAACTACTCAAACAATTCCATCTTTCAACGATTCACGCACGAAATTTTATCTTCTCCTTCTAACAATGCATAGGAGAGAGAGAGAGAGCTTCAGCCGCAAGCTGTGGCACCTTATCCACAATTACAGATCTATTATTCAACTTTAGAAGCTTCATGAGAATCGGTTTTTGAACTTCGCGCTCCTTCTCCGCAAGTTAAGGAATGGTGGTTCCTCCGTGGGTCTATAAATAAAATGCTCACTTTCCTTCGGAAACTCACTTCACTATTTCACTCTTCTTCTCTGGAGCTCTCTTTTCTCTTCTTTTTCTTTTAGTTTGAGTTTATTTATTACTCTCCAAGAGTTTCTGGGACTTATAAGCTCACGGGATGGACAACAACAACTCTACACCAGAGAAGTCAAAAAATGCACCAGTGTGTTGCTACAAGGGTTGGAGCATTATCTGCTAAAGCATATGTGATAGAAGACAAGGAAACTCTCAAAAAGTATGAGAAAAAGATGTGATCATAAGAGTAAAGTTATTTTAAAAAATTTATGTTCCAAGGGATCTAATTCCACTTTTAAGTAAAATTCAGTTAGGAAGAACAATCCTCTCGTGACATAGTTGAAGAAGAAGATATAATTATTGTTGTCACTTTCCAAATAAATCTTGTGACAAATGTGAACACAAGAGTGATAGACTCTAGTGCTACCAAGCACATTGATGTGAATGGATGTGGTCTTCTTTAAAGGTTTGTTTTCCAAAATAATAAAAAGAGAAAAATTAAAAGAAACAACAAATTTTGTTTTTTTAGGCCTGACAATGATGACTCCTTACTCTTAACATAATGGAGAATCAAAGTCACATAGGTTATGAAAAAACTTTTTGAAAACAATTTGTTTGAAGTTGATATCATTTTTATAATTGAAAATTTGATATTTGTTTATTAATTTTATAGAAAAGCGAAGGTATTAAATAATAAGATGACGCGAGCAGACACTTGTACCTTTTAAAAGTTAAAAGTGTACTTAAATTATTTATTTATTATTATTTTAAAAAAAAAAACTTTCAAAATAAGATAGGATAAAAAAAAAGTAACTATTATATATCCATAATTTATAAAAACATTATGAAAAAATAAAATAAAAGATTAAGAAATAACATTTTGCATTAAACTCATTATTTTATTATTTGTAAAATGTTAAATAAAAAGTTAAAAATAATACCTAATATATAAAAAAAACATGGCATGTGATCGGTCCTTATGATTTCATGTGCAAAACAAATATATATTATAACTTATAACCACATCATGGGCCAACCAAAATGCATTAAAAAACGAGACTCGTGCAAACATTGAATGTTTAAAACATGATATCTTTCACTTATTCATGCAACAAAATTATAAAAACTAATGCTTTGCACAAAATGCAACAAAATTCGTAGCCAATGCAATTAACAAGCATTAATTATAAAAACTAATGAATCTCAAAATGCATGACAATAATGTTTTTTCTACACCAAGAAGAAATGGTGAAAACATCAAATTCAACCAAGATCATAACCAATTCTCAACAAACACTACTAAAAAAGAGCATTTTAGCGACCACCTTTTCAGTTGCTAATCATTTAGCGACCGAAATTATGTAGTTGCGAAAATCTTGGTGGCAAACTCATTAGTGACCGAATTAAGTGTTGGTCACTAAACAGCTACCGAAACTTTGGTCGCTAATCTATCGCTAAAATGATTGGTCACTTTCTGTTATAGAGACCAATTTAGCCACTAAAATTTTAGTGGTTGATTCGGTCGCTAAAGTGACAAAAATTATTAACTTTAAAAAGTTTCCGATCGCTAATTTGGTCATAAATGTGAAAATATAGTGACCTTTATTTTTCAATCGCTAATTATTTAGCAACCAATATATTTTGGTGGCAAAAAAGGAAACATTTGGCAACCAATATATTTTGGTGGCAACTAATTATATACAATATTTTTACCTACTTGTGAACAATATTCTAACCTACTTACAAATACTACAAATTTAATAATGCTAAATAACTATTAACTCAAATATGTAATGTAATAAAGAGAAGTATAAAAAATAAAAGTACACATTACATGATCCAACATAAAAGAAATTGAAAATAGTTCTAAATAAACATGCAAGTTTAGAAGTCATCATATTACACTGAATGATCTTGTGATCTACTATTATTATATTGGTCTACACGTCATTTTTACTATCATCACTACATTACACGACTTAAACAACAAGGTCAACAACTTTTGCAGTTCCACATCTTATTGACAACAACTAGATCTTGTTATTTTCCTTTGAATTCTTAAGACTCATGTTAGGATTCTTCTCCCTTTGTTGCTTTATCACTCTTTTCCCAGTAGAGTACAACCAGCAAACAATTATCTTTTTTCATCAAAAGCAAATAATTGAGTTACCTTCATCAGGATTTGCATATTGGGACCACACTACTAAGTAATTGAAACATATAATTTAGAGTGTTTTATTTTATTTGAAAAAAAAACAACAATTTAACACAACAAGAATTCATTTTTGTGAATCTGAACGGGAGATTGGATTTGCACGCCTATTTGAGCAGACGAATAATTACGTTTGAACACCAAGAAGCACGTGGGGATGGCCATCGAAGGTGGGTGGATTTTTTATATACAAGGGTTAAAAGAAATTGTGTTCTTAGGGTAAGAGAGAAGTCTCCAAAATCATTCTTTATTCTTTTGTTTGATGGGTTTATATACACCAAATTATAAATCTAATGTAATATCATAATAAAGTCCGTCTTGATTACAACGAATCTTAAAAGACAAGAATTGGTCTTGATATTATCACATTATAAGAATCCAATCATAGCACAAAATCAAACGTGATTAGGAAAAAATTATTCTAATTAGTAGAAGAGATATTGATTAGAATCATATTACTACTTTCTTTATCTGAAAAAAAGGTGTCGTAAAATCATACCACAAAATCAAATATCCTCGGGAAAAATGATTCTAAATATTAGAATAGATTCTGCTTCTAATTATTAGAATTTCATCATTAACTTCTTAATTTGGAGCAGAAATGACAAAGCATAGAGTGGGGGTGAGAATATAAAATATTGGACTACCGTTAGTTGCAAGAAAAAGTGGTGTGGATGAATGAAGTATATTGGGCTAAAAAGTAAAAATAAGGCGTCAAAAGAAACACACAAATGATTAAAACCAAACTTTTTTTTATTTACTTATTATCATCATCATTATATTATTATTTAGAAAAAGAAAAAAATTCCAAAGAAAATCTTACTTATTTTTATTTTTTTATTTATTTTTTTAAAAAATTATTATTATTTATTCTATTATCTTTATTAAGTCGGACGAAATTGGGTGTTGACACCGTGATCAAGGTCTTTTATATTTAATTTTTCTGAAATTATTAATGAATCGTATTCTTCGACTTATATTGTTGATTTATATAATATATGATATGCTAGATTAAGACATGTGAATTCCTTATTTGTTATGAAATTACAACAACTAAGATTAATTAATATACATGATAAAAAAAGTATCAAACGTGATATATGTGTGAAATCTAAAATAACAAAGAAACCTTTTCATTCTGTAGAACATCAAATCGGACATTTAGTATTAATTAATATTGATCTAGCGAACTTGAAACAAACCATGTCTAAAGGTGGTAAAAATTATTTTGTAACATTTATAGATGATTATTTCATATATACCAAAGTGTAATTAATCAAACATAAAGATAAAGCCTTTGATTTGTTTTTAACTTACAAAGCGGAAGTAGAAAATCAATTGAATAATAAATTTAAGAGGAATAACTTAAATAGAGGCAGTGAATATGTATTATTTAATGATTATTGTGTTAAAAAAGCATTGTCCATGAAGTAACCTCATCATGTTCACCTGAGTCCAATGGAGTAACCGAGAGAAAGAATATAACTCTTAAAAAAAATATAAGTGTCATGCTAATTAGTTTGAATGCACTTGATAACCTCTCGGTAGGAGTTCTTACTCCATGCTTTTTACAAAATAGGATACCTCATAAGAAAACTGGTAAAAATCTCTATGAGTTATATGAGTTATGGAGAGATTATCAATCTAATCTTAAATAGCTAAGAGTGTGAGAGTGCCTAGCTAAGGTAATATTACCCGATTCCAAGAAAAGGAAGATAAACTCTAAAACTTCTTACTATATGTTCTTAGGCTATGTGGAACATAGTGTTGCCTATAGGTTTCTTACTCTTAAAGATGATGTAATTGAACATAATATTATAGTGGAAACAAAAAATGTTAAGTTCTTTGAACATATATTTCCTTTAAAGGTTAGTGAGACCTGAACAACCTATAAATACTAATAGTGATGCCATGTGCAAGGATTTGAGAAGAAGTAAAAGACAGAGAAAGGAAACTTCCTTTTAGAGGTGACTTTTATACTTACATAGTTGAAAATGGTCCAAAAAGTTTTTAAGAAGCTACTAATGCTCCTGATTCAAAATAGTGGGATAAAGCCATTAGGAATGAAATTAAATCAATCAATAAAAATAATACTTGGACCTTAGTAGATTTAGCTAAAGGAGCAAAACTCATTGGTTGCAAGTGGATCTTTAAGAAAAAGTATCATCGTGATGGGTCCATAGAGAAGTATGAGGCAAGATTAGTAGCACAAGGTTTACTCAAAATCCCAACATAAGTTACTTTGATACTTTTGTCATTGTGACTAGAATTTCCTATATTCGAGTATTGTTAGCTTTAGCAGTTATCCATAAGCTAGTGATATAACAAAAGGATGTTAAGACTTTCTTTCTGAATGGTGAATTAGAGGAGGAAATTTATATGATTGAATAAGGTGTGTTGTACTTGGTCAAGAGAATAAAGTCTACAAACTTTTAAAATCTTTGTATAGGTTTCACCATCCATTATTTATCTTATCCCATTAAAATATTTTCTTGAATCTTATCAAAGAAGCCTCATTTTTTGAACTTCTTACTACTTTTGTTTATCTTTGTTTCTTAATCCTAAATCACTTGATGTTCTAAGTACTTTTGAATCTTTAATCTTTCTCTAGTTTTCATGTTACAGGATCACCTCTTATTTTATCTAATTGACCAATGGTCTACCTCTCTCAGGCTTTATTATCGGGACCATTAGAAGTAAGGTTTGATCAACGTATATACACTTTTCAATGCTACACAAAGACTTTTAAAAAAGGAAAGAAGTCCAAAGCCTTAAAACCTTAATATTTTTGGATTAAGACTTCAAAATAAACTTTTAGTAGATATGAACTAAATTAAAAAAAAAAAAAGACTTAGCTCTTCCAACTTTTGTTCTAAATGTTTTATATTACTTTTACACCATACTATGTTCCAAATACAAGTTCTTAGATTTTTAATAGCAATTTTTCTAAGATATATATTTTTCTATTCTTCTTTTAAGTTTTTTTATTTGTTTGGTGATTTCTATTTTTGGGTTCAGAGTACTACTAGGACTCATGCTTGGAGTTTTTAATGGACAAAACTATCAATTGAAATTTAGAAGGTATTCGAGGATCATTTACTCTTACAAAGTCATTCATTATTTTTATTTATTATCTATTATCCAAGTTTTGACCATATATATATATATATATATATAAATTAGTGTACTTATATAAATTTTTTAATTTTATTATTATCTTTTAATCGATTGTAGTGATCATTCATAAAGGTCAAAATTTGTTATATGTACGTCTAATATATAAGAATTACACAAATATTTTAATTATAAAATAAACTAAAAGAAATAGTATATTTAAGTTCATAATGAAATAGCTAGTAAATGTCATCCATATATATATCAAACTTTTCTTACATATTGAACTTACTTTTTTGTTGTTATGTCATGATTCTACTATTATGGTATTTATTATGAAAGTATACATTTTGAAAATAGGAATAACAATTATAGACAGACACTACAAGAAAAGAGGAGATTAAAGTCAACTAAAATGGAACGCTATATGCAAAACATCGATATTATGGTGTCCTCCGAGTGTTGCACATTCATCCGACGCAAAATACATGAAAGTTAAGAAAAGACAGAGTCGGCATGAAAGAGACATTAGTAGCATTAACTAAGTCGTTGTATTGGCCGAATCTATTATAAAAAAAAGTAAAACAATGCTTAACTTAGAGTCAGCTAAACCCTCCCAAGAGTCGTTACTATGCAAAATGAATAATGTTGTTAAGTTGAATAAACCTGTGTTAAGATCTACTCTAATAGAAATTTGAAAAAAAAAATTGTTGCATCAACCAAGCCGATGTTAAGGATGACACTAATTGAATAGAATATAGAAAATGTGTTGTTTTTTTATGAATATGTAGCACATTTGACACTTGATTAGCGGTATACACATTCATGAATAAATTCAATCATAATTATTTCCAAATTCAATCAAAATTAATCCCAACTTCAATGACAGTTCAAAATCGAACATCAAATTATAATTCGTAACATTGAAGTTGCAAACATTATAATAATAGAGGGATCAAATAACATTTATCAACATTACAATTTAGTTCCAATGTTAAGTACAATGTTCACTATGAAAGTACTAAAGTTCCAAACTAAAGTACATATAATTGGGTCCAAAGTCAAAGGCACATAGTGGTAGAAGAAGCCCTTAATTAGAAGTGTGTCAGAACCTGTAAAATCATAATTTAAGATATATAATAAATATGTGAAGCTTTAAAATTGTGTATGTTATATAATTGAACAAAACAAATTGATGAAGAAGTTATACAAAAATTGAACAATAAGAAAGGTGTAACACAAAAAGGTATAGATAAAATACAACATAATAATAAATATACTTGCAAGTATTGGAAGGAGGGAACATAGGTTGTGAGTCTGTGGAGGGGGTAGAGGAATCATAACAAATCCTATGTCAGCTAGTAGAGGATGAAGAGGGATATGAAGTCCTAGATTATGGGTGTGAAGTACTACTATAAGGAATATTGGCTAGTTTTACAACTAGATGATCATGCATATTCGTGTGCATTCCACATTTAACATGTAATATGGAGTCAATGTTAATAATTTTGCAATTTAGTCTACATTAATATTTAAAATTTTAATTTAATTATATATATATATATATATATATATAATTTTTAAAATGTTTAGTTATAATTTATGAATATGCAACTTGGCAATTTAAGGTAAATGTGAGTTTGTACATATTATATTGTGTTTATTTTTATTATTAGTTTAACCGAGGAGATGCTATGATAATTATAGAATTGGTGTTAGAGATGTGATCTGATATGAAAAGATTTGATGAATTGATGATGATGTTTTTGCAAGGGTTAAATAAGTTTTGAATTTTCAATAGATATATGACTAATATTTATTTTAAACAACCAATGTATAATTTTGTTAATACTTCAAAAATATTTACATGTTCTTGTTCTCCATATAATGGTACTAAAGAGGAATGCAAAGGATAATGTCCCTAAGTTGGACAAATTCCACTTATTGAATTGGTTAACAAAGATGCAAATCAATTAAGCTATAATTGTGTCACCACATGTAGGGTCCAAAGTCTCTCTCTCGGTATCAATTCTCTACCATTCATCAATTCATCTTTTCATATCAAATCTCATGCTCTCATCATTGAAAGCTTACTAAAATTTTAACATCTCTATCACCAATTCTAAAATTGTCATCATAGCATCTCCACAATTAAACTAATGGTAAAAATAAACATGATAGAATATGTACAAACTCACATTTACATGAAATTGTCAAGTTGCATATTTAATGTTGCTACTCAAAGAATATAAATATCTTAAAATTAATTCAAATGTGAGCCTCATTTTCAATAAATATGATTAAAGATAATTTAAATGGTATAGTTTTTGAAAACGAAATAAAAAATATATAAATGTAACTAAATTAAATTGTAACCATCTTAACAAAGATCTAAAGAGAAAAATTAAGTATGTTTATTTTAATATTTGAGTTCAAAAGAAATTAGCAATTGCATTTAGATGTGAAGACATTAGTGAACATCTAATCCACACTAGACGTTGAAAGTTGAATTGTAGATGCAATAATGCAATTGACTATGCAGAGACATAGTAGTATATGTAAAGGTTGTGCCAAAACTCTTAACATCAAAAATTGATGTAAGATACTTATTCTACACCTAATCAATTAATGGTCATGCTCTACACGTCAATAACATGTAACAAAATTTATCTCCTTGTTTTGGTGAAGATGCATCAAATATATGGAAATCAGAATTTTTTATATAACATAATTACACTCGATTTAAAAATACTTTTTCTTTTATTTGATTAGAACATTCTCCATTTATTTGTGCAAGAACTTGTTTTCTATAGTATTAAAAAAAACATGATTTAAAATTGATAAAAAATGATAATTATATTTATCTTAAACAATTTATATATAAAAACTAAAATTTATTTATTCATTATTTCGATAAAATCACAATCTTTTTAAAAATTCAACTTCCACGTCTTTTTTCCACTAGATGATTCCTTTTTCTTTTTTTAGTTCACAAATTATAAGTTAGTTGAAAGTAAATATAATTTCGTCAAAAGACAACTTTAGTAACTGTAATTTCTAATTTTGTAGATTGATATCTAAGCTAGTCACTATAATGACTAATTATTCTTTGTCATTAAAATTAGTATCTAAACGGGTCACTATAGTGACTAATTATTTTTGTTATTAAAATTAGTTACCATATAAAGATTTTCTTGTAATGTAATTAAAACATTTTGGTACAATAAAATGTGCCTTGACTCTTCAGTTTCTTGACCTAATTTTGAAAATGAATTTTATAAAGTGGTAGGCTTTCATTTGAAAATAAAGGAGTTAGAGAAGTCTAAATATTTGAGAACTCTTTGTGGAAAGGCTTTGGAAAACCTAGTGTGGGTAGAGCGATGACTTTCACCAAGTGGGTTCTTGCGTGATTGAGTGTTATTGTTAATGCTAGAAGAAGTTGTTTGTCCTTTGTATGATTCAAAAAAGGTGTTCATTCATTGTGGATTCAGGAAGGTGTTTCTTCATCTCTTGTGTTACTCAAGAGAGGTGTCTTCATCCTTTGTGGGACTCAAAGGAGGTGTTCGTCCCTTGTGGATTTCAAGGGTGGTGCTTTTTATCTTAAATTGTTTTTATTCCTATTTGTAATTAGTTTATTTTTAGTGTTTGAGTTAATCACTCTTCAGAGAGATTAACAAGTGGATGTAGGGTATTTGATCCAAACCAGTATAAAAGTATTTTGTGCAATCTTCTATTTCCCTACTTTCTTTAATTTTCTATTGATTATCTTAAAGGAAATGATTTTAATTGATTTTTGATATTAAAAATGGGAAAATTTTAAAAGTACAATTTTAATTAAGAAACCAATTCACCCTCTTAGGTTTTGTCCAAATGCAAATATTTTGTTGCACGATTCTAACAAATTGGTATCAAAACTTGCTTTGATAGTCATTCAAATTTTTCGAAAATGGTTGGACAAACCCAAACTTTTGCATAGGGCGCGTGTACTAGCAAACCTCCTCTTTTTACTAGTGAAAATTATCCTTCTAGAAAGTCAGGATGCAAATCATTTTGGAATCTATTGATAGAGGTGTTTTGGATGCGGTGTTAAACGGTCCATTTTTGCCTACTTTAATTGTGAATTATTTGCATGAACCACAACCTTTTTCACAATGGACTATGGAAGAAAATAGAAAGGTTTAATATGATGTTAGGGCTACAAATATAATTTCTTCTAGTTTAACCCTTGATGAGTTTTACATGATCATTGTATGCAAGAGTGTTCAGGAAATGTTGGAGACTTTGAGAGTAACTCATGAAGGCACAAATGATCTGAAGCATGCTAGGAAGAGCTCGTTAATACAAGAGTACAAGATGTTCTGAATGCAGTAAGGCAAAACCATCTACAACGATGTGTAGAAGCATTTCACGCACATCGTCAATCCTCTTTCCAGTTTAGGTAAAACCTTTGACACTGATGAATTAAATATTAAAATTTTGAAGTCTTTGAACAGGACATGGCAGTCAAAGGTCACGACCATTACTGAATCGCAAAATCTTGCAACCATGTCTATAGATACTAATTTATAAACTAAAAATTATTGGTAACTAATATAGTTTCAAAAAATTATAATTGGTCTCTGAAATGGTGGCTAAAATAGTTTCTATTATGAATTGGTCTTTGAATTGGTCACTAACAATAGCTATTAAGATTTTAGCTATCAAAGAAATTAATCTTTAAATTAGTCTCTAATTAGGAACTTATTTTATAAATTGGTTTAGTCACTAAAATTGATCATTATTTAAAAAAAATTTTATAATGATTCTTCACACAACATTTAATGCAAACCTCTACATGAAGAAATATTCTAATATTCAATAGCTTATCAATCGTGTGTGGAAAAATATCTTTTGGCTTTTCTCGAGAATAAGTCATAACCATACATAATTGATGGACTACTCTCTCTTTTCTAGTAATACTTCACTAAAGTAACTTTAACACACTCTTTAAAATATTTTCTAAAATGGACATTCTTATCGGACAAAATAGTTGAAAGAATAATCATTCTCAAATAAAGTAATAAAACTAAGACTAGTGAGTTTATATAACAAAATGAACTTACTATAATTAAATTTTGATAGAACAAAAATGTCCTGTATTTTACTAATGTTAGTAGAATTTGTACCTAAAAAAATATAAAAAACAATAAAATGCAGAGAGAAGTTTGACAAAAGAAAAGCATGTAAACTTGCAAGAAAGCTTGCAAAGAATAAAAAGAATGCGTATGAAGAAAGAAGAAAATATCAAAAGAAAAAAGATAAAGAAGTTGGTGTTCGGCCCTAGAACTTCACAAGCTAAGTTCATCATTTTATCAATAAATTATAGTTATATGTATATGCAAATATATATTGCTTAAAACACACATGTAATTTAAGTTGTGATTTTTGTTTCTTATCTTATTGAAAAATATATTTGAAATTTTTATATTCTAATATCCTAGTTATATGAAAATTGTTACCATGAATTTTAGGATCATCTTTTCTCACATTTTAATATAATAGTAGTATTTTTGCTCAACTTATATAATTTTGATTTCTCTTATATGTGACGAATTATTATAAATCTCTAGTTGTTGGTTAAATTAAATATCTTATTGTTAAAATTATAACTAAACTTTATTAGTTTACCTTCTTAAATAAATTGGTCTTGCTTCATTCATTGTTGATAATAAATTTCTATTTCATATTAAATTTTATTCGTCTTTCTCTTTTGTTTTCTCTTTTACTATTACCTTTCCATTTTAAATTATTTATAACTTAAGATATTAATTATCTTGTTATTAGGAATGACAAGGATACTAGACGAGATGAGTTTCATTATTCATATTTGTTTTTAGAGAAAAAATTAATCATCATCTCCATACTCAAACTTTAATGTATATTAAATTTTTGTCTTATCCTCATCTCCATCAGATAATGAGTATATATTCTTACTCAAATCCATACCTCCTTTCTTCCTGTTTCAAAATTAATTAATTAATTTTTATAAAATAATAAAAAATTACGAGGAAGGAAATATAATATTATTAAATATTCAACATTAAAATGAATGTTGTTTCTTCGGTATCAAATTATTTATAAATAAATTATATTATATCATTTCAAATTAGAATACCAAATAAAATTTCTTACTATTTCAATATCAATTAATTAAATTTTATAAAATAATAAAAAATTACGATGAAAGAAATATAATATTATTAAATATTCAAAACATTAAAATTAGTGTTGTTTCTTCGGTATCAAATATTTATAAATAAATTATATTATAATTATATTATATACATTTCAAATTAGAATACCAAATAAAATTTCATGAGAATCAAACATTTAAAAAATTTGCAAATATTAATGAAACCTAGTTGATAAAATTTAAAATTATTTAAAAAATATAAAAGAAAAATAATTATTCAATTTAAAAATTATTTTAAATTTCAATTTACTTTAATTTTTTAAATTCTAATAAAATCTTTTTTTATGCACTAATAAAAGTTATATTACATAACTTGATTAAAATCACACACAAAAAAATAAAGTTTTTCATCTTTTGAACTTCAATATATGTTAGATTGTGATAAAAAAATATTCATGACGATTACATTAAATTATTATATTATAATAAATAAAATTTATTTATACAATTACACATATGATAATGAGTTGAAAATAAAATAATTATATAAAAAATATCAAAACACTATTCTACGTTATAAAAATAAACAACTAAAAATATTAAAAAAATTATCAAATATGTATTTGAGAAACAATTTTAAAGACCATGGAATGAAATCATACAAAAGAAAAATAAATGTATAATTAAAAATATTATAAGATGAAAAATATCTTAAAGAGACAAGTATATATATATATATATATATATATATATATATATATATATATATATATATATATATATATATATATATAATTTACTTTTTGATGTATACTTATGTGGTTTGAGTGAAAGTGATAAGAGTAATTATGGTAAATTAATCTTCATTCTTTAGTAATTAACCATTTTGCTTACAAAGTTAAAACTCTCATTCTTAGCCACAAGTAGCAACAAGTATGATTCGTAAGAATATATATATATATATATATATATATATATATATATATATATATATATATATAAAATCATGCTTCCATCCTTAAGATCCACAATTTAAAATTTGAAGTTCTACCCAAAATCTAATTTTCTAATTAGAGAGAAAGAAAAATCTATTCAAATACTTTTCCATTACATGCTATGTTTATTTTTATTTTGTTCGAAAGAGAAAATAAGATGTAGAAATGGACCACCATGATTGGGACATGTAAGAAACACAGTGACCATATCAATAGGGTTCATCCTCCCACTTGGTAGGACTAAGAAACCCTTTGGAGAAAAATTATTTGACTTGGTTCATCCAACCTATATTCCATTTTTGTCACTATACCCCAACTTGAATGTGTTCACGTGCCCTAATAAAATATATCTTCTCTTTTTTTTTTCCTCATAAAATGTTTAAAGAGATAACATGTTTCATTCATAAACAAATCTTAGAAAATGTTTTATCAATATGAAACTCTTACAATGCATGTTTGATTTCACGTTAACATTTTTAATAATCAAGATAAAATAATTAGTTAAAGTGATTTTGGATAATTTTTACCTATTTATATATTTTGTTGAAATAGCTATCTAGACCTTTGCCCTTTTTTGGTTAATCTTTTAGTTGAGCTACATTTTATAACAAAAAGTTAATTTTCTTTGTTATACTTTTTCGCTCGTAGTATGAATGAAATATCTTGCAAAAAAATGTGAACCGGATAAAAATGTTTGATTTGATTTTTTTTTTGGGTTAAATTATATGAAAATCGTTAAATATTAATTAGTGTGGACATACTTGACTTCAAATCAATTATGTCGCTTTCAAATTTACATTGTGCTCAATCTTGATTTCATCTCTTCTAGATCAACTTTGTTCACTAGCTAGATAAAGAGTTCTTCAGTCAACTTCACTACAATTAGTGTCTTCCATAATTTTTTTTTTCTAGTGATGCTAAAAGTCTCTAATGCGTATACGTTTGTATAATTTGAAATTTCAAAGGGTATATAATTTGAAAACCCAATTTATGAGGTCGGAATCTCATAGTAAATTGAATTAAACTAGCTTTAATATTTTTTTTATTTATTATTATTGGATTAAAGTATGTTTTCACTTCTTTACTTTAGACGCTATATTAGAGTTCATTTCGTCCGAAATTTTAATACATTTTGGTCATCAAATTTAAAAGTGAATGGATATATTATTTTTAATCCAATTGCGTTAAATATTTTTATGTATCAAATCTGTTTCATTCATGCTAGCATTTGAGTTATTTATATTGTCTAACACGTTTTTACTTTAATGTCTATTGAGAAACTCATTTGACACCTAAAAAATTTTAACGTAATTATATTAAAATGATTATATTCATTCATAGTTAGAATTTAGGAATAAAAATTTATCAAAGTTTCGAATATGTTATGAATTAATGGTCGTCCATTGATTTATACAATTACTCATATGATTGATAATCATATTATTCATTACTCTTTATGATGTAATATTTTGTATTTACTATTTGATTTTATATCCTTTCTGGGT
>Ga0214542_1009826_pt1 | contig 14491 bp, 6 predicted proteins | sample CNSS1metaG_FD_160096 | JGI IMG/M metagenome (GOLD analysis project Ga0214542, IMG submission 160096) | Root nodule microbial communities from cowpea collected in UCLA plant growth center, Los Angeles, California, USA - CNSS1 | ecosystem: Host-associated > Plants > Roots > Nodule | place: USA...
TTTGGGTCCCCCCCCCCCCCCCCTATTTCTTAATTAAGCTTCTGAAAACAATTGTTCATCCTATCAAGTGCTTCAATTTACTGAATAAGTAAATAGTCTAGTCATTGGAAATGTAAGTAGTTTTTATATTCTCAATTGAATAATAAGTTTATTGATTTTTTATTGATTAAGACTGTAGTTTCCTTTCACACTCTCATAAGTTAAACTGTAAATTATGGGCATAACATTTTTATATTTATATTAGCAGCAAACATTTTATCCATGCATGCCTAGATGGTTGGTTTTAGGATAAAGTAGTAGGAGTTAATTGTGTTAACAAAGTGATGTTTACGTAACACTCAAGGGACAACATAGAAGGAGATGCTTTAAATTTTAACCCAAATTAGGTGTTCATTTCCTGTTTCTTTCTTATTTTTGTAATTTGTTCTACAATGATTGAAGTTGGTTGAATATGTTGGGGTTCTTTCACAGAAAAATGTTTGAAATATTCAACATAAATAATCATGATCATCATTATATAAAAAAGAGATTAAAATGTTATCTTTATCTTGAAATCTTAAAATAATTAAAACTTTTTAAAATAGTTGATTTGTGAGTTTTTCTTTTTATATATATAGAATGCTCTGTTGCTACTCAATGTGAGTACAGACTCACATTTGAAATTCATTACACATTATGGCTTTTGTTGGGTGTGAAAAGGTGATTGTTCGAGTTGCTGGTTGGGCAGGGTGATTTACAGGTTAGTTTTGGATTAGTTTAGTTTTGGATTAGTTTGAGTTTTGGATTAGTTTGAGTTTAGGAAAGTTGTGGTTTTTAATAAGGCTAATGAATGAATGAATGAACAAAGTTGCGTTCTCTATATGTACTGTTAGAGAGATAACAGAGAACATAAGATAATTTTAAATTTATCATAATATGTTAATATTAATTATCTAAATATAAATTTCCAATTGTTAGCTATTTTCACAATGGTATTATTAATATATATTTTTTTAAATTTTATGTTTACAATGTTTTTACATTTTTAATTTTGATTTCTTAATTATTATTATTATTGATTTTTAATTGTTTTAATTTTCATATTAGTTTTTTAATTTATTTATTTAAAATGCTTTAATTTAGTTCATATTATGTCAGTGATCAGAAAGAGGAGTACAATTTCTGAAGTTGTTGTGCTTCAACTATTACAACCCTGTTGTGAATTCTACAATATTAGGTTTGTTATTAGCTTACATTAGCCAATTATGGAAGATGTTATTCTTATTGTTATTTAAAATTGTTAATTTTAGAGAGACTTATAATATGATAAGTGAACAATATAATTATGTCAAGACGAATGCTAGAATTGTTGATTTGGGGTTTTAGGGTTTAACTAGATGCAGAACAATCTGATATTTTTCCAGAACTGTATGCATCATCTGGCGATGCATGAATTGCCGCCAAGCGGCTCACGTTAAAACAACTCACTTTCTGGGTTACTGTTAAAAACTCGCCAGGCGGTAAAGAGCTATTGCCAGGCGATGCGCGTGGTGTTTTGTTCACGAAAAACGTTGTTTTTCATACTTTTTGGGCAACAGGAACCGCCAGGCGCTACCTTCCTCACTTATGGGCGTTAGGCGCAACCATTTTTTCTGGTTTTCGCAGTTTTCGTAAAACTGCATTTTCCGATTCGTTAACCGTCTGATTTAGGTGAAATTTTGACAGGTGGCCCATAACATGTGGTTCTTCACTTTGAACGGTGGAGATTGGATTTGGAGGTCAGTAGCTATAGATCTCCATTACTTAATATTGATGATTTTGGAGTTTGTAAAATATATGAATAAGCTCTTGATAAGTTCAAGTAACTTCTAATGAAGCATGATTGGGTCATGTGGTAAGTCTCTATCAATTTTAATGTTCCTTTGGGTTAGTCACATGTGGAGAATTGGTTTGGTGAAGGCATGGGTGTCAATATTAAATTGCATTGGTGCATAAGATCATGTGCTTAAAATTGTTAGAGTGTTGCTGCTTATATTTTGTTTGAGCATGCTTGGGATGGTCTATATGACTAGGGGATGAATGCACATGTGAGGTGCTATAAGGCCTGGAACATTATAGATGGCAATGCCTTTCATTATGGATACTCTAGAATGAGAGCAAATGAAAGCAACCTGTGTGAAGTGTGCTTGAACCTGAACTAAAACCATTACTACGTAAGTACTGGTGTAGCACCTGGCAATGGTGATCAACCCGCCAGGCGACAGCGTAGAAACAAGGGGTTCTGGATCGCGGTGGTGCCTAGCGACAAGGAGGGGTGCACCAGGCGGAGTTTGTAGTTTAGTGAATACTAAGGCGTGTGGCGCTTGGCGGCAGAGGAAGTCCCGCCAAGCGATAGTTGCAGTGGCAGTGAAGACTAAGGCGCTTAGCGCCTGGCGGTACGTGTCCCCCACCAGGCGATTTTACTACAGCAACCTTGGGTTGTTGATTCTGTGTGCTTGATCTACAAGGCTTCTAGGATATCATAATGGTCGACTTGCTGGTGTTCCTTGAGTTGTGGCTCAGAACGTATCCCTTGAGTTATGGCTCGGGATAGGGGTTAAGCACGTGGTATTCCTTGAGTTGTGGCTCAGAATAACATCTCTTGAGTTGTGGCTCGGGATGGCGGATGAACACGAGGAACACTTGAGTTGTGGCTAAGTCAAGAAAGCCTGTCAATGTGACAACAAAAGACTCCTTTTCTGATAGCTCAAGAAAAGCTAAGTCAAGAAAGTCATTCAGGCACATCTGTGGCACATTTACACACTTGGCCCTGTATTCGTACCTGGCCTAATAAAGGGGCTTTAAACTTCTCATATAAAGCTTGACAGTTTTAACTAATTAATATGGTTTTGCGCTTTTGCTTTATGAGATGGTTAACTACCATTATTACTAAAATGTTCAAGGGACAAACAACCATATTCTATAAGTTTATATAAGGAGCTCGACCAGGAAAGTATCGGACAGTGAATTATCCTTCATACTTTCACTTATATCTTAAACAGATTCCAAAAAATTTTTACTTAAGCATTATGGACTTTTTTGTAAGTGAATCTTCTCTCGATAAACTGACCCGTTTGAAAAGATGCTGAGTAAGGATGGCAATTAGGGCCCGGCCCGCGGGCCAGGCCCGCAGAAAAAAACTTGCACTTGTGTATATTAATTACTTCTTTTATGGACTCTTGCATTAACGTTTCAAATTCTTGTATAACTGGAAAAGACAAATATTATGTAATTTTTAATGTGCTAAAATTTAAAGAATACATTGTATATGTCATAGTATGAATATGATGAAAATGTCGAATTATCAATTTATCATCTAATTCCCCAAAGTCTTTACTTAATTTTGTGAACTTCTTAAAGTTTCCCAATTTTTAAACATTGAAAGTTTTATCATAAAAATTAAAAAAAAAATTAAAAAAAAAGTGGGGCGGCACGCGGATTCGCAGGCCAAAAAGTATGCGGGACAGACCAGTGTTTTTGGCCCGCATAAAGTATGCGGGACAGGGCGGGCCGGCCTGCATTGCCACCCCTAATGCTCAGAATTCTGCCACATGTGTTATCAGACTCAAGATCTCAATTCAGTAAGAACATAAATATTTATTCTTTTTAATGTCACTTAAAATAGTTACTTGAATTTTAGTCACTAAAAATTAAAAATAACAATTTCTAATCTTAAGGGATAAAGTTTTTATAAAAATTAAAATGAGAAACTGTTCATCTACAAAACAAAAACCATAAAATTAGTTTTCTTTTATTTATTCTATGATAATAAACAAACAAACCCAATCTATCATGGTTACGTTTATTTAAAAGAGCACGAAATGAAATATCTCACCACCATAGAATACTGGACGGCGAGTGATGAAAACGACATCAACGTGGAACAAGTCGTAGTATAGGTTATGCCCCTAATGACATAGGATCGTGACACGTGGGCGTTATTTCTCTTAACACATTCTCACTGTATTCCTTATAAATTAGGGTCACGTCTCGTTGAAACTCATTGTAACTAATTGGGTATTTGTTTTTCGTCATTTTTTCTTTGTTCTGCACTTCTGTGTATCTCTCTTCTTCCATTTTCAAAATGTCTGGCTGTGGGTGTGGAAGCAGCTGCAACTGTGGCAGCAACTGCAGGTAACAAAATATTTTTGAAAATTTGTGGTTGAAAGTAATTTAAATTTTTAGGTTTACTAAATTAATTCTGTTATTGCTTTCTTAATATATGTGATTTTCTATTTTGTTCCTTTTATGGAATGTTGTGATTGCTTTTTGTGATACCTTTTGGGAATTTGGAGAGAGTTGATGTTTTATTTTCTTACACAGTAACTGTCCTATTTTTTAGAAATCGTTCTAAGATGAATTTTTCTGGGTATTTTGATTAGATTTTTTTATTAGGGTTTTATCAAATTATGGATGAGTTTGGATTTTGATATTTAACTATTTTTTAATTAAATTCAACTTAATTTTTTTAATTGAAATCTAAACCCAGACTAAATGCTTTATTTATCACCCTGCATGATTTAGTTTTTGTATGAAGGTAGGGTTCTCTTTGGGCTCTGCTTTCTCTCAGAATCGTTTCTTTCCAAGAATAACTTTTTTCTGTATTTTGATTCTATCACTGGATACCCTTTCGGTTGAAACTTTATAAATTTGATTCTCTAATCTTTTTCAACATGTATAAATTGTCTGAAACAATTAGTAATTTTTTATTTTTAGTTTTCCTCTTTTCTGCTTGGATTCTCTTATTTCTTACATGATCTCACTAAAGTTGACTTTATGGGAAAAGTTAATATCTTTTTTCACCATATCTTGTTTTTTTCTAATTTTATCATGTTTCAAGGAACCTAATGTTTATTGAATTTATATTGTGTGGCAGTTGCAATAAGTACTCTTTTGACTTGAGCTATGCTGAGAAAGAAGAGAGTCTAGTCTTGGGTGTTGGGCCTGTGAAGGCCCAATTTGAAGGTGGTGAAATGGGTGTTGCAGCTGAGGACAGTGGTTGTAAGTGTGGATCAAACTGCACTTGTGACCCATGTAACTGCAAATAGGTGAAGAAGAAAGCTTGAAGCAGAGATAACTGTGATATATGTATCAAAAGTACACACTTGATAATAAGAAACATGTTGTGTTTGGTTTCAACTTTGGTTTGGAGTTTTACAATAAAGTGGTCATGGTTTACCCTTTTACAAGTTCAAAAGCTCTAGAATTTGTCGCAGGTGTTTTATGCTATGGTTACTTTGTGTTTGGTTTGTAACATAACTATGTGTGATTTGAATTATCAATGAATCTCTGCTCATAAATGAAATGTTATTGCTGTTATTATATGAATAAAATGTTTGCTGATTTCACCTTGAGCACACCCGCAAAAATGTTTCATTTAAATATATTCAATATTATCATAGTTGAAATTAGTTATATATGTATGTATGTATAAAATTTGGAATAATATCATGCATAATGTTACAAATTAGTATACTATTACCATTGATTATTATCATAAAAGTTAAACTCATTTCGTATATTTTTAATGAATTATTTGAAGAAAAATATTAGAGAAAAACATGAAATAGGCTGTAAATTAAAATTTACACTTTCACAGTTGAGAAAGTAAAAGAAACAGAATTGTTTTTACACACATTTAGAAGGTAATATAGCATTACGGAAAAAAACGGAAAAAATGATAAAAGTACTTATGGATATATATATATATATATATATATATATATATATATATATATATATATATATATATATATATATATATATATATAATTTTAATTTCTAAAGACGAAAATACTACTTTTTAATATTTTGATTTAACATTTATTTATTTTAATTTTTTTATTTAATATTAAATAGATAATTTTTAAGATTTGAAATTTATTTATTTTATTGTCAAGGTTGTGCTTATTGGCACTAAATCACGTTCAGTGAACAATTTGTTGAATAATTCAGTAAACCTTTATTGATTTTTATAATTAAGTTTCTTAATGATTTTCTATTATTCCATTAAACTATGATCTATATATAATATATAGAGACTGTTACGTGAATAGATATTAATACACCATATCTTATAAGATTGTATGTGTATAAAATCTTCTAATATTAATAAAAATATTTTTTTTATCTTATTATTGTGATGGTTGCGAACTAAGAATGACAATGTGGATCAGTCATGTTCGTTTAGGTCTGTCCTGTACTTGGTTCACAAAATACGGGTTGGACTGGTCCATCCCGTATTGAAAATGCAAGTTGAAAAATCTGGTTCATCTTGATAAGTTCTGATCTGCGGACCAACCCGCTTTTTTTATTTAAATTTCTGGTGATAAAGTTTTTAATGTTCAACAAATTGAAAATTTTTAACAAAATCACAAAATTAAGCTAAGACTTTAGAAAGTTTAATGATAAATTGATAATTTACTATTTTCATCATATTCATAATCATATTTTGATGTATTCTTCAAATTTTATTACATTCAAAAATACATAACACTTGTGTTATCCAGTCATAATGCGGAACGGTCATGTAGGAGTCAAAAATGAAAGTAATTAATATACACAAATACAAGATTTTTTTTATGGAAATCACAAATTATAGATTATTTGGGTCAGACTTTTGTGAATTAGCTGACTTAATATCTTTAACCGTCCCATATTTTTTGGCGATCTGCGGGCTAGTTTACCGAGCCAAGTCCAAATTGTCACCGCGATTACGAATCTAACATTATATTTCTAAACTAGTTTAAAAGACTGGTATCAAATATTATAATATAATAATTAATTTAACATCTTTATCAACCTCTAGGTAATCTTCTGCTAATTTTTCAGTTATTTTTGTATAGTGTTTGAATTGTTTAAGTCCTTTTCCTATTTGAAGTAGAATCAATCACACTTGCACTAAACCAAACTCTGTGTTGGCAAAATGTGCTCATATTGCGTGGTGTTTATGTTGCTATCCCAAAATAAAGTGCCTTTCTTTTTATCTTATCATCATCTGGATATGGTGAGACAACCATTACTAAAATGACAAAAAACTAATCAAGTTATGATTATATTTATGTTTGTTTCAACAATAAAAATTTATGTTTTGTCTTTTTCAGATCTGGGTATATTTGTATATACGCGTTTATATTTTTCTAAATACTTTTTTCAAAAAGTAAAATTTACAATAATAAAAAAATGATATTATTATTAATTTAATATTAAAGATACATATAATAATAAAGAAGTATCATTCATATTTTGAAAAGCAATCCCCACTAAATAACTATTTACAAATTCTATTCATATTTTTTAAGACTACAATTTATCCGTTGTCACTCATACTGAATTTCACTATATTTAACATATTTAATTTAAATAATATTTAATAAATATATATACTCATAGAAGGAAGAAATAAACGAGAGAAGAAAAAAAATCAATTAATAAATAAGACACCAAAGCAAAGAAAAAAAGAAAAGAAAAGAAAAGAAAAAGCAATGGCATGACATGCTCCTTTGACCTTGAGAGCATGATCCACCATTTGCATCCAATCCAATCATCTTCCATCTATCACCTTTCTTCTCACTTACCCCACAACTCAACATCCTAACTATCTTCTACTCTTTTTTCTTAAATACCTTAATTAGTTAACTATACCCTCTCTCTTTGCCTCAACCACTTCTCAATTTTAGTTCAAAGAATAAGGAAAAAAAAAAATTACACCTCTTGTACCGGTTGACAACTTATTTTTAGAGGAGTTTTGATCATTAAGAAAGTTAACTTTTGTATATATAAACAAAAAAAGGAGACTGAAGTAGTGGAGGTAAAGTGTGTGTAAAATTTAGTTCGTTACACTTCAAGAAAATCTCCCATTAACAATCAATTTTAGTAAGTAAAAATTCTTAATTACTATAGTAACAAATTTAGATACCAATTCATAAAATAAAAACTATTGATCACTAAAATAGTCAATATTTTGAATAAAAAGTTACAATTGGTCTCTAGATTGGTCTTTAAATTTAGATACCAAAGTTTTGGCTACCCAAAAAATTAGTTTACAAATTAATCACTACAAATCTTAGATACAAGATTTTGGCTACCAAAATAATTAATTACTAAATTAATTTGTAATTAATTAGTAACTCATTTAGAGACCAATTATAAGTTTTGATTCGTAATATTGACTATTTTAGTAACTATTAATTTTTTAGTTGTAAATTGACATCTAAATTAATGACTAATAATTTTTTATCATTAAAATTAATTATTTAAGAGTTTTCTTACAGGGATATCAAAATAATATAATCCAAAAATAAGTTAACTTGATCTTAACTCAAATTAAAAAAATAATATTATAATGTTTAAATTAACTTAAAATTTAATTGAGTTTAAGTCTTTTATAAAAATTTGAGTATTTTTAATTAAATATTTATTAAAAAAATATTCTAATTTTTTTTTGAGTGTGCTAATAACCCCTTTTCTATTTGCTGATGCATAGGAAGAGAACTCTATTATTTTGTATGTTTTATTGTTTTTATTTTTACTGAATAACTTGTTCCTATTCTTATTTACCTCAAAATTAATTAATCACTAGTAACATGAGTTTGAATATTATATAAATTTGGGGAAATGTTTATATTTAAGAAGGGGAAATGCCTATAAATTTGACAAAAATTGCATTTTAGTGTTAAATTCATAATTGAGTATAAAATAGCACAATAATGTATTTTTGGTTTCTGTCTAGTTTTTAATTTGTGATTTTGATTTTCTGTATTTATGTCACGATTTTAGTTTCTAAATTTCAAAAATTGACGTTTTTAGTAAATTAAAACAAATATCATCTATGTTAGAAGTTTCACATTAATTATAAAAAGATAATTTTATAATATACAAATGAATTACAAATCTTATTTTACAAACTGATTTTTTAAAATTGAATTAGATTTAAATTCCCTTTTTAACGATCTATATCACCTAGTTTATGTTTTACTTAAAATAATATACATAAAAGAAAAAAAAACCAGTATAATATGTTTTTCGTTGGATCGGTAAAAGTTAAATTAGGATAATTCTAACATAAATTTACGTTGGATTTATAGTGGTGAGATGGAAAAGATTTTTTTACGTCTCTGATTGCTATATGTTCAATGTCAAACATTTCTTTCTCAAATCTCATCGTACAAACGTTGCTACTGCGACTTAGGTTTTTACTCTAACGATGAAGTTCTTTTGGAGCTTCCATTGGTAACCAAAAGAAGTGATTTTATACTCTTTAATGGTGATTTTCTCATCAAACAACTCTTTCTTAATTATTTTTTGCATTGATGTTAGCTCATATTCTTTTTCATATATACTATGACTTGATTATTTTTGGGAAGCTCAATCATATATAAGTATATCATGAATGTCCTTTTTCTATGTTAAGTATGTTTTGTGATGAATATCGAAATTTTTATAATTAAATGTCTTAAAACTATTAAAAAAACTAGTTTGTTAGCATAAAGTGCAGTTTATATTCTAAAATTCGATAGAAAAACAATGTAATTATTTATTAAATTATATTAAAATTTATTAGACTTTTAAATTTTAATTTTAAATGTTTATTGAGCGAACTTTAACTCCTATTTAAAATTTAGTGCAAATAACTAAATATTAACTGTTCTTTTAAATCTTATCCAATTAGATAATTTAAAAATTATTTTTTATAATGACGAGGTAGTTCATGAATCAATGCTCCTCAAAATTGATTCTTGTGCAGCTCACGTGTTCCTGTTTGGTTAATGGCACAAAAGTTTGAACAAATAGTGTTTCTTATAAAACACCAGGGCAAGTAGGAAATCTTAGAAAACATCCAATTACATAATTTTTTCTTCAACAATTTATATTTTCTAAATACATTATTTCATGTTATTAAAAATAAATTACAAAAATTATTTATATTACTAATACAAAAATAAATTCTAATAAGAGTGTATATTATAAGTATTAATTTATGATACTATTTTATAATAAAACAGTTTAAACATCAATGTTTAAACAAATACATAATACTAATTATCAGGGTAAAAAATATAAGCTTTTGTAGCGTTTTTTTTTTCTTTCTGATAGTGTATTATAATTGAAATAAATGTTTTAATTTCTAGGAGTTTACTTAACTGCCGTAAAGTTATTATTTTACTATATTTTTTTATAAGCTTAGATTTTTAAATCATTAAATTTTTAAACCATATATATTTTATTGTAACTTATTGTTTAAGATTTGAAAATAATATTTAAAATTACCAGATGAAATAAAATTTAAAAATATATGTCAACGATTTTAAAATATTTAACTTTTTTCTCAGAATAGTTTCTCCCTTTGTCTATTTTTTCACCTTATCTCAAAACTTTCTTTAAATCCTAAATTTTCAAATTTTCCTTCGCAACGTTTCATACTACACACTAACTCTCTTTATATACCCACTTTAACATACAGAAGCCAACAACAACAATCATTCCAAATCCACCTCAAACTCTACATAAATTTCATTTCCGCACAACTATAACGTGCAAAATCAAATAATAATAATTGTTTTAATATCATAAGAATTTTCTTATAATTTATTCGTTTGAATGTTTGAATCTTCCCGTTTTGATCACGTGAAAACAAGGTTAACATAACCGTTATTCTAATCCACATTCTGAAACATTCATAAATATTACAACATTATGCAATGTAAAAACATGGTAATGGGGAAAATTTTTCCTAAAAGTAAAGAAGGTTGAATAATATACCTTGGTTGGTGGCAATATTGATATTTGACACTGACCGAGACAGTAACCGCTAACTCCGAAACACAAAACAGAACCAGTTAAGGTGAATCTGGTTTTCAATGGAATCACTTTTCTCCCACATCGCATCTCTTCCCTTCTCTCTCTCTCTCTCCATAAAAACGACATCACAATCACACAAACATCAAAAAGTGTTTTTCTTTCCTTCACTCACCTTCACAATCATGCACCAAAACTAAAACAGGTGTGTTAAAACCGGGAATTCAATAGCTTTACTTACCCCATGTTGAAGGAGAAGGGAGGGAGCCGGCCGCCGTGGGTGGGGCTGGGCGCCGCCGTCTGGGTTCAGATCGCGGCGGGGAACACCGTCACCTTCCCTCTGTACTCCCACTCCTTGAAATCAGTGCTGGGTTTCGACCAGCGCCACGTCACGCTCCTCGGTGTGGCCGTCGACGTCGGCGAAAACTTCAGCCTCCTTCCCGGCATCGCCTGCAACAAGTTCCCCCCTTGGCTCATCCTCCTCGTCGGCTCCCTCTCCGCCTTCCTCGGCTACGGCGTTATCTTCCTCGCCGTCTCCCAGACCCTTCCATCCATCCCTTTCTTACTGGTCCGTAATATTTCTCACTTACTCTTCATTCTGCTTCCATTTCTATTGCTCAGATAACTAATCCAGTTAGAGTGGTTCTATTCTAAATTGATTGTCTCTGATGTTGTTAGTCACAAAATTTCAGGGATCAAAATAATTAAATTTAAAACTTGGACAGGCTTCTTTTGCCGAAAATTTAGCGACTGTAATTTTTACTGATATGTGATGGTTGCAGCTATGGTTTTGTCTACTTGTTGCCGCAAACAGTACTGCGTGGTTAACCACCGCGGTTCTGGTGACCAACATGAGAAACTTCCCTGCTAGCAGAGGCTCTGTCGCCGGGATTCTGAAAGGTTATGGGGGGCTTAGTGCTGCCGTTTGGACCGAGATTTACAGCATTCTGCTTCATAACAGTTCTTCTAGGTTTCTCCTGTTTCTTGCCCTTGGTATTCCTGCTATCTGCTTGAGTATGATGTTTCTCGTTAGGCCCTGTACGCCGGCCACCGGTGATGACCCTGCGGAGCCTTACCATTTTCAGTTTGTCCAAGTTTCCAGTGTGATCATGGGTGTTTACCTTCTTGTCAGTACCATACTTGGTAATATCTACCCCTTCAGCGATGCTGTTTCGTATGCTTTGGTGACCGTGATGGTTCTCCTTCTCATGGCTCCGCTTGCTGTCCCTTTGAAGATGACACTGTTTCCAAGGAATGGGACCAAATCAGAGCAACAAGTAGGGTCTTCTGAGTCTCTTACTCAAGGGAAAGACGAGAGTGCGGCGCCGCTGCTGGCATCTTCATCGGCAGCGGCACTTGGGAGTTTCAATGATCAGGATGATTCGCCTGAGGTTTCTGAGCTTCTTGCCTTGGGTGAGGGGGCTGTGAAGCAGAAGAAGAGAAGGCCTAAACGTGGAGAAGATTTTAAGTTAACTGAGGCTATAGTGAAGGCTGATTTCTGGCTTCTGTTTTTGGTCTACTTTGTCGGCGTCGGCACTGGGGTTACTGTTCTCAATAATCTGGCCCAAATAGGTATTGCCCGAGGGGAGGAAGACACCACCACCTTGCTTTCAATTTTCAGCTTTTGCAATTTTCTGGGGCGGCTTGGTGGAGGAGTTGTATCAGAACATTTTGTCAGGTGAGTCACACTCACACATGCTGAGAAAATTGTTTTACATACAGTTTTTACCTGCATAAGTTACAGTATCAATAGATGACTAAGTATTGATACTTCTTAATCCATGTTTTTTGACGTTTTTCAGGACAAGAACAGTTCCAAGGACCGTGTGGATGTCGTGCACGCAGATAATTATGCTCATTGTATACCTTCTGTTTGCCTATGCTGTCAGTGGAACCCTTTACGCTGCAGTTGCATTCCTGGGCGTCTGCTATGGTGTGCAAATCTCCGTGATCATCCCCACAGTTTCTGAAGTTTTCGGTCTGAAGCACTACGGTGTACTGAGCAGCGTGATGGGGTTGGGGAATCCAATTGGAGCAGTGCTGTTTTCTGTTCTGCTAGCGGGGAACATATACGATAGTGAGGCAGCAAAACAGCATGGTATAGGGCTTCTTGATTCTGGTGTTTCGTGTTTGGGTCCAAATTGCTTTAAGCTTACCTTTCTCATTCTTGCTGGGGTGTGTGCTGTTGGCATCATCTTGAGCATTATCGTGACTTTGAGAATTAGGCCTGTTTACCGAATGCTTTATGCTGGAGGCTCTTTCAGGCTCCCTCAGACATCTTCAAGTCACTAAATCTGCTGAATTTCATCACTGAATAAAACTCAGCCCTTCCTAGTTTCATTACATACCAGTTCTGCTGTTTTTGCTTTTCATCTGTCAGTGGTGTGCATTGTACATGTTACTGGACATTAACTGTAAGGTCCAAAATTTTGGTCGTATTTGTGTGTTAGTCTTAAAAGGATTGAGGCCAATTAATATGCATTGACAGTCACATACTGTAATGTGATGATACTCTTATTACTTAATCTAGAGAAAAACATTGAACTTAGAATGATCTGGGATATGTTTGTGCTCTTTGTTGGATTTTATGCTCCAAACCTTTTGTCATATAGACATGAATTGTGAGCTATTTTTTAATATTTATCTAGTGTGCAAGCTCCTCGTTGGATTTTTTTAACATCTAATGTCAATTTCACAACCAAATGTGCAAGACTGGGTTGGTGTCTACTGATAAAAAAAGGTTTTTTTGACGTAAATGTCTAGAGCAGATGCAGTTCGATCATTATTACAAACCAAGTTGTCTTATATTAATCACAAAATCTTACCTTTTTGTTTTAACACACGAAGCCACGTAAATATTTCGTCTCTCTCTGTTGTGCTTGTGTTTGGGCTGCCATGATGTCTTCATTTCAAAATGCATATATTATTAAGTTTTTGCAACACAAACACAACCACGCGAACATTTTCTGAAAAAGCACAGCGGAAGTAGAATTCCGAAACTGAAAAAGCAACCAGAAGTGGACTTTAGGAAGAGCAGAACTACCGGAAGTGGACTTTCGGAGAAGAAAAGAGCAGCCGGAAGTGGACTCCAGAAAGAGAGAATGACACAGAAGGGGACTTCCGAAAGAGTAGAAGAACCCTAAGTTGATTTCCGAAAGTAAACAATCGCCATAAATGGATATCCAGAAGAGGAAAGTGGACTTCCAGAATAAACAATTCTACCGGAAGTGGACATCCAAAGGAGGGGAAAAGTTAGTCAAAACCGAAAGTTGACTTTCGTAAGTCTAAAAAAACTTACGCAACTGAACTTTCAAAAAAGAAATACCTACGGAAGTGAACTTTCGGAAGAGGAGAAGATTCCGCATGTGGACTTCCGGAAGTGAAGTTTTGTGATTCCCTTTGGGGGTGGCAATTAGGGCATGACCCGTCGGGTCAGCCCATAGGCCCGTAGAAAAAATGCGAGGCAGGCCAGGGCAGTGAGCCCAAAGGCCTTATAGGCCCGCGACCCGCACGAGCCGGCCCGCAAGCTCGCTTAAAATTTAAAAAATAAAAAAAACTTGCACTTGTGTATATTAATTACTTCTTTTATGGACTCTTGCATTAACGTTTCAAATTCTTGTATAACTGGAAAAGACAAATATTATGTAATTTTTAATGTGCTAAAATTTAAAGAATA
>Ga0214542_1009832_pt1 | contig 14478 bp, 6 predicted proteins | sample CNSS1metaG_FD_160096 | JGI IMG/M metagenome (GOLD analysis project Ga0214542, IMG submission 160096) | Root nodule microbial communities from cowpea collected in UCLA plant growth center, Los Angeles, California, USA - CNSS1 | ecosystem: Host-associated > Plants > Roots > Nodule | place: USA...
TCCACACATATAATATATATACATAGTAATAATAATATATAATATAATATAATATATATATATATATAAATAATTATATATATATATATATATATATATATATATATATATATATATATATATATATAATATTAATAATTGAGGTAGAAAAAAATTGTGACTCAGAAAAAATAATAATAAATTAAATATTAAAGTAAAAAAAACCATACTAAAAGAAGAAGAAAAATTTTAATTCCGTAATTTCTTTGTGCAGCACGTGGTACTTTCTATTTAATAAATAACAAGTGCTCTTTTTTAATAAAAAAGTATTTAATCATTTAAAGAATAATGTATCTCTCAGAGGATTGTATGCCATATGTAGGATAACAATGAGTTCGGTCAGATACAGTATTTATCTGTAAAACAAATTTTTTTTTATCTAATATTCGTCTTGTTACTTTATGATATTCATTTAAAATATATTTTCAAATTTTAAAACAATTATGAATTTTTAAAAATTCACGGATTTCAAATACTAATTAGTTTATCGCTTTTTTTAATTATTATTATTAAAGTAACCATTCGAATTCTTACAACATAATTCATGCATGTTCCCTTTAAAATATATTTTTTGTCTCCTCATAATTTTAATTATCATCACTTAAGTGTCAAAGTAATTCTTCTGTGTAAATAAAAAACTCCCCGTTATAGAAATTTCATGCAAACTTAGAAGCCAAACAAAACATATCATTATCCAAAACTTTTATATTTGAATATTTTCGGGTGTTTTTCTTTGTCGTGTATGAAATTAAGGGTAGAGAATGATCAAAACATTCGGTTGACTGCATTATTGTTTTTAAATTCCGTATAGTTTGAAAGATTTATCGATAAGGCATATCTCGAACTCGTCAGGGATTTATTTTTAACGTCTACAAAATTTATAGGAAGAAAGAGATAAACATAAAAAGACTAACGTTATCTTATTTAAATAAAAAATTGTCTATTTTCACAAGACGTCACATTTATTATTATTATTTAATACAAAACTATAAGCGTTTGAAATGGATTTTGTATACTTTATTTATATTTTATATTTTAATTCAGTATTTTAAATTTTAAATTTTAAACTTTCTAAATTAAATTGAACTTTACGTTAATTTTTAACATTAAGAAGTATCTGTCTATATAGAAGTCAAGTTTCTTTATAATCTGTCACATGTTATACAGTTTATTAAATTCATGTGATAAACTAATGGGTGCATCATTTTAGTCAAATATTTGTTTTAAATTTATGTATTTTCAATTGGATTTTGAAAGATTGTTTTATAAAGACTACCAAGATTATTTTTTTCTCAAGACAATCAAGATTAAAAAAAAGAATGAAAAATAGTATATTTAATTGAGACTTAAAAATTAATAGATATGATTAAATATTTTTGTCTTAAACTTGAGTGAAAATTGAAATTATTTTCTCTTCAAAATTTTGTGTGGATTTTATTTTTCTTTTTAACTAAATTTTGTTAAGTTCATTTAACATTTTAAACATGTTTCTCAGTTATCATAATTTGAAAATTATCATAAAACATGTTTGAAACGTTAATAAACTTAATACAGTTATCATAAGTCAAAAGTTATCATGAAATATGTTTGAAATGTCAAATAAACTTAACAAATTATGTTTTAAGGGATTAAGTCCATATATTTTTAAGGTTGAAAAATTAAATTGGGTCAAAGTTTTGGAAAATTACTAATTTTAATTTTTACAATAGAATAAAGGATAAAAACTTATTTAACCTAAAGGATATATATATAATATTCAAAATCATAAAATTTGAGAGAATATTTTTATTGATTGTTGTTTTATAAGTTTTGTGTACATTTTATTTTTATGTATAAATACTTCATAAAGCAATTTCGGCCAAATACGCAAGATTTTCTTAATCCCTTTAAACCTTCTCTCAAGATTAACACTAGCAACAATAGATTTTCCCCCTCTGCCCATTTTAATTGTTTTACATACAGGTAATTGTTTTATGTTTGTAAGTTATCTTTTCTATATTAAATCAATCAAAATATGGGTTTCTTTTTTTTTCTTTCTAATTTTGGTTTTTATATAAGTTATTGTTACTTATTGAGATTTTGAACATTTTCCTTTAATAATATCATTGTTATAAAATTTTTGTAACGTCCCAAGTTAGTAGAATAAATCTAATAAATAAAATGTCGCATGTTTATTGTATAACATAGAGCACCAATAGAAGAAGGAGTACCCAAAGGCACAACAGAATGCCTCGAACAGGAAATTAAGAGAAATAAATGGCAAAAGAATCGCTCACAGAGCAAGAAACTACCTAGGCATCAGCGCCTCAAAAGTTGCTCAAAAGAGAGCCATAACTAACACCCTTAAACTGGAAAGCAATATCACCATCATATGAACGATCTCCAGGAATTTTCATATTTGCTCACACCAAGGATTTGGTGATCATCACAAAAAGAAAAAGCCAAACAGAGAAATAGACACCAAACAGAAAGGGTAAGCTAGAGCAAAAGATTTTTAATCACATTATTGAGCAAGTAAATGTTAAATCAGGTTATAAACATACAAAGCAGTAAGCACCCAAACCATGTGATAGCAAACAAATGCAAGACCTTTTGACTCAAATATCCGGATTATACTCTTGATATAGAATTTTAACAGAAGTATGCACCTGTGGTGGTTTTTAAACTCTGTAGAGTTTAGAAACAAGGGGTTATCACCCAACCACACCCCAGGGTTAATCCTCTAATGTCTTAGGCCCAATACGTCCCAAGATTAGGACCTCATGTCACTCTCACCACATAAATCATTCTACTCTATGTGAGCGTGAACGATTATTAGAGTTCAGGATACCTTCCTTAGTCTAGACATCTCCTATATCAACACTAACCACACCATCACCAAGAGTTTCCCATGAAACTCTTTTAGCAATAACATTCCACATGTTATCTCAAGCATCATAATCTCATGCCAATGCACCACCAACCAACTGACCCATTCTTATTTCATTTCATAGCAAGCAAGTCAATATTACATGAAACATACATAATCACATATTCATGCTTTTAAAAGTAATTGAATCAACCCACAAGTTAAAGTTAAAGTAAGGAATTAAAATTTTGCAACAATTCTCGCTTAAGCTAGACTGGTCTCGCTTAAGCTAGACTGGTCTCGCTTAAGCTAGACTGATGTCACTTAAGCTAAAATTTTTCGCTTAAGCTAAACTGACAGATTTTCACTGGTTTCAACATGCAAAAACACAAAATCCCAAACAACAAAAACTACAAAAAACACAAACACATTGCATAAAACGTTGACATCATACTTCATGCTTTAAAAGGGTAAACAAATCAATCATGGGAGCATACAGCATTCAAACAACTCTACTGTCAATCTCGCTCAAGCTAAGGACCTCGCTTAGGCAACACGAGCCTCTCGCTCAAATGAAAAGCTCTCGCTTAGGCGAGATTGAAATCAAAGGGCATTATGAGGGTTCGCGAGTTCTCGCTTAAGCGAGGCCTCCTCGTTTGAGTGAGATTACTCTCGCTTAAAACTAGAGCTCATCGCCTAAGCGACAACTCGAGCAAAACCTGGGGGTGAACTTCTTGTTAATTTCGCTTAGGCGACGGTTGCTCGCTTAGGCGAAAACAACAGAGCTCTTCCCTACTCATGCATGCAAACTAGAAAAGCAATACCAAACAACATTTCAACCCTTTTCGGGCAACCACAACAACGAGCAAACATCATAAACATGATTTAAAACTAGGAAAACATGCAATAATCATAAAAAACTTTAAACCCTAACTTCCCTTACCTGAACAAATGATAGCCAAACGAAATTAGGGACAACAGGAAGAGCACCACTGCACGTTTCAACTTATGGAGCTGGAAAACAGAGCAAGAAGAATGAAACTAAGACCCTAACAGAGGTTAAAGCGAAACGAGTGCTTCCAAACAGAAAAGGAATGAAAATGGGAACACGAGTTTGAAGTTTTACTTATGCAGAGACAGAGTTCGATTAACTGAAAGAGGGAACTAGTTGTGCCTTAGCAGAGCTTCTACTCGGAAGATGAGGGAGGTAAGGGAAACGGTCTTGCGAAAAGAAATCAGAATGAAAAGTTTAGTAGTGGGAAGGGGTTTTGGGGTACTAAGTGGGCTGACCTTGGACCCAACTCAGAAAGTCAAGCCTATACATATAAGACAGAAAGAAAAGAGGCCTTACAATTTTTCAATATGGTATATACTGTTTATGCTCAACTAGTTAAAAATGTAAATATTAAGAATTAAAAAAATACAAATAAGAAATAAATGATAACAAACTAGTATTACTTTTTCACAAATAAATAATAAAGTACTTAAACTCTATCATTTTAATAATCATAATAATAATTTATAGTTAAATAATAATATAGAACAATATACATCTATTCAACTTGATTCTTTCACTTCATTTTAAATATTGTAACCTTGAATTAATATTTGAACTCTTTTAAAATTTTAAAATTACAATGTTTTTTTCATAAAATTAATTGTAACATGATATTATTGATAATCATACGTACATAATATAATATTATTGTATAAAAAGTTCAGCCTTTCAAACATGGATTTCTTTTTCTTTTTAAAGTAATCATAGTCGTTTTAGTTAAAAAAAAAAAAAAAATTTTGAAGAGTTTTGTTAATTAAAAATAATATAGTTTGTGTTTTTAAAAGAAATTGTTACGATTTCAAAACCTTGATCATGAAAACATTTATATGAAATTAAAAATAATTATAATTTGTATCTAGTAATTTGTGAACTTGTTAAAGCTATGAATATAGGGAAAAAAATAGTCGAGCTAAAGAAATCAAACAAAATAAAAAAAGAAATCGAAAGAAATGAAGAAGTTGAAAAAAAAAAATCAATGAAGGAATGATACACAGAATAATGAAAAATGGTCAAAGGAGGCGGTTAAAAATATAATTAAGAAAAATGAAAACTCAAAGTTTATAAAAAGAATTATTCATAAAACAAGACTAAAGAAGTCACACAAAACGAACGAGATATTAAGTAGAAGTAACCGCTACATACGTGAGCTTAGTGGACATGAAATACACAACAATTATTCTAATCATTATTTCTTTCTTATTTTTATTTTGGTTTAACTCTAAAAAAAATAAATAGGTTATTTGTGTTAAAAAAGGTGATAAATTGAATTTTCAACAAAAAAACTCTAAGAACATCACGAATAAAACAATTTTGGTGAATATTATAATAATTTGGATCTTCACTTTAATTAATTTCTTCTATCAGTTTTTATTTTATTCTTGATAATTTATTTTCTTGCATTTATTTTCCTCTTACATAATTTATTTCCTTTGCAATTTACATAATTTATTTTTCAAATGCATATCACTTTAATTCATTTTTAACTTGAACATTATCATTTACGTTTTTAAAAAGTAAGTTAAGATTTCAATATCCAAAATTTTCTAAAGATCTATTTATTAGAAGCAAGAGTTGTTAATTTTATTCACATAAAAAGGACATTGAGTTAGATATATTTATAAAATTGATCGAAGATATAACTTGTTTACAAATAAATCGTGTTGATAATCGAACCTGAAATCAAATGCTTTAACTTAGATTGAAAAATGAATTGTTTGATAACTTTCTACATTAGTAATTTGGACATCAAACAACCGACCTTATACCTTGAAGAAGATAATTAAGGATGCTAACATTTTCTGTTTGGGATGGGAGGTATGATTTTTTCAAAACACGAAATCAAACAAAGATGAATGTACATATTCGACATTTTGATTTATTATATACTTATTATTATAAGTAAAAAATGACTATAATAATAAAAATTGTAATCCATATTTATTATTTTTTCCATAACTTCTGAATAAAACACCTAAGGTCAATACTCCAAGAAGGTGACTAAAGGTATGTTATAATAAAACAACGAAGTTCTTACCCTTAAACTGAGGAATGTGGCTTCTGCGGCTGTGAATAATTCATGAATGTGTCTGGAACTTGTGGCTGTGAATAACACATAATGAATTTTATTATAATTGCAGTGAAAGAGAAAATAGTTAGCATAATTTCGATATTGAATAGCTTTTGTAAGCTTTGATATTGAATCTTGTTGTGAAAGGTGTCACAAACCCAACCGAACAAGTGAGCGTGGGATGAAGATCCACTCGCATCAACCACGATACGAGAACTTCAATGCTCCAAACAGCACCAAGTTGGGAAACAAAAAATTAATGTCATTTCATTTTCTAAAATAAAATATTTATTTTCTATATTAAAGTTTTTTGGATATAATTTTTAAAATGATAATTGATTTTGTTAGTTATTCAAATATACACTTATTATTTTTGTAAATTGCAGACATTATAAACAATTTTAACGATGACTCCTTCTTTTTATTATTTTCATCCGTATATTCAGTGTTTCAAAGTTTCATCTTAGATTAACTTGGTTTGGTTGCCAAATAATTAGAATTTAACAAAGAATTGTTTCTACCCTGGATCAATCTCTATCATTATCTTACTAGACTAAAAATATCCGCTTATGAACAAAACAAATTTAATCAAGAAAAAATGTTATATATTAGAAAAATTAAATACAATTAAATATGATAATAAAGTTTTTTTTTTTAAAAAAAAACTCGTGCGTGTACTTTAGCATTTTAGTTAGAATGACATTTTAAAATAAATATATATTTTTTTCATGGCATAAAAATTTAATAATAAAAAAGAGTAAATAAACATAAATATGAAAGTAAACCAAACCCATGTTAATAAACAAATAAAACTTTTCAAAATACTATAAGAATGTAGATAAGTTTTTTTTTTTCAATTAAATATGAAAAAATATATATAAATTTAAACGGAAAAAATTATTTGAATGATTTTCATGTTTTGGATAAATTAAATGCAAAGTATCAATAGAGAGATATTTTGAATATGTGTAAGGCCACGTTATTTCTTACCTTTAATTTAAGGGCTGCCCCAAACGGTTGGGCCTAAGGGCTGGCCCAATAAGGAAAAAGGAGACCCTAAGTCTGCCCTCACACTTACTTCCCCTTACTCTTCAGATTTTCGCAGCAGTCAAACCCTCCTTTTCGCAGCAGTCAAACCCTCCTTTTCGCAACCAGAAACTCTGCTAAGGTTTAACCCCGACCCCGATCCCGTGAGCCCAGCCTCGTCTCCTTGATTCGTGTAAGTATCCTACACTTCCTCTTTCCTTTTCCATTCGTATGCTAGGGTTTCTAGTTGGAATTTCGTGGTGAATCACTATAAAAGCTCGCTCCGCTATTCTGTTCCAGCTTGTTCGTCTATCCCGGGAGCTGTCGCGTCCTCGCTGTTGGAGTCGAACCCTTCCTTTAGCTATTTCCAAGTAAGGGAAGCTAGGTTTTGTGTGTCTAAAGTCGTTTTTGGCTTGCTTAAATATTGTTGTATGATTTGTGGACTGCAAGCTACTGTGTTTTGTTTAAAAATGTCGTTGTGGTCTTTGGGCGTGGTGTTTGCATGTCTGTTGTGTGAATGAGCAGCGGCGGGGACTGGTTTTCTCGCCCAAGCGAGCATGCCTCATCTAGGCGAGACTAACAAGGGCTCGCCTAAGCAATTCTGTGCGAGCGGTCGCTCAGGCGACCTGGTTTCTTTTTGAGCGAGGTGCAGTCTCGCTTAGGCGAGATGGGGCTCGCCTGGGCGAGACATCGCAAAACCATGGTTTCCCTATCGCGCTCTCGCCTAGGCGAGAAGGGTCTCGCCTGAACGAGAGGGTCTCCCTCACCTGAGCGAAACCTGTTAGCTTGAGCGAGGTTGCAGGCAGTTTTGGGTGCAATTGTTGAATGATCCACCGTGTGTGACTTGCTTGTCTGATCTACATGCTTTACTAGGAGGGTACAGGATGATGCCATGATTTATATGTGAGTTCGAGAAGGGAATGGTATGTTGCTTTATTGGGTATGAATTGAAAAACATGAGTTGTATGACTTGTCGATTATACATGATATTAATATGATGAGCAAATTCTTGATTTGGTGGGTGGAACATGTACAAAGTATGGGTAGGGTATAATTCCATGACTCTTGTAGTGAGAGGTCTTGGTGGCGCCTCATCTGTTGGACGTAATTCCATGGACCCTCTTAAGAGGAGTTTCATGGTGGTGCCTCAACGAAAGGACGTAATTCCACGGGGGGTCGTGGTGGTGCCTCAAGGCCAGGACGTAATTCCACGTAGGCCACGTGGTGGTGCCTCTTGTAAGGGTGTAATTCCGCGAATGCCTTGTGGTGACGCCTCACTGTTAGGACATAATTCCATTGCCATGTGGTGGTGTCTCGATATGCGCATTCGGATAGTCAAGTCTTAGGGTCTTAAGTGATTTGGGTAATCTATGTGTGTAGGTTGTTATTTATGTTGACTATGAGATTTGCATGTTGACTTTTGTGATATAATGTTTCCTTGCACTAGCTTACCCTATTTGCTTGTTTGAATTGTCTTGTATGTGGCTCTTCTCTTATTGCGATGATCATCAATCCTATTGATGTGAGTAGATAGGGGAACTGTTGGCAGAGGTAATGATGATAGGGATGGTACTGCTTGATGGACTGGACGAGCATTGGGCCCATCATGGGGCCCACCACTGAAGAATGTTTTGTTTTGCTGTTTTCTTATGTGTACAAGACTCGTACTATTAGTTCACTTGTTTGTTTTGGTTTAGGCCGTGTGGGACCTCTTTTATATTTTGTGGATATGTTGGGGTATGGAGTGCTTCATATTCCAAAGTTTCGTACCCTCTTAATATTATGTATGTAGCATTTTAATTAAATGGGCTTTATCTATTTATTTGGGACGTTACAATATATAAAATTAATAATTTCTAAAAAGTATATTTTTATAAACTAAATGTTGCATGTTAAACTAACGAAATGTAATTAACTTCTTATTTAAGTATTTTTAATTAAATTTGACTTGTTGAAAACAATACTTAAACTTAATTTTTCATTAACATAGTTTTAAATGTTTTATTATATTTTGTTAATAAAAATGTTTTATTATATTTTGTTAATAAGAAATAAAAAGTGGAAATTGTTTTCTATTCCATGAAAATCTTTATTGATAACAGTTAAATGAAGATAAAACAAAATTCATTTTCTTTGTTGAATCATTAGTTAACAAATCATAATTCTAATAGCGATTTGTGGTGATAAGTTAAAAGCGTAAGTATATAACGTTCTTATTTTGTTAGTTTTTATGAGTTATTTTAAAAATTATATTAATAACTTCTATATTTATGCATGAATATTAAAATAATCATGCGTATACATTTAGTTAAAATTAAATGAAGCCGAATTTAACTTTTTTAAGTGGATGCAAATAATTATTATTTTGTTTTAAAATTTTAAGGTGCAGTTAACCAACCTATTACTTTGATTGTAATCAATTTTTTGTTCCATGTCAAGGACGTGACTTGCACGTCCTCTGCTCCCGCGTGAAAGCAAGGTGCCTCTTTGAAACTCACTTCTCTTCTTCTCACCTAATCAACTTTCTTTCTCTCTCTGTCGTAAGAAACCAGACCTTCCTAGAATAATTGGTTTATTTCTCAACACCACACATCAGAGAACAGAGAACACAAACAAACTCAGTGGTGAGATGGAGAACAGCCTCTACGATGAGTTGTTGCAAGAAATTTTCCAGAAACTCCCTCCTTCTTCTTCCTCCTCCTCCGTGGCCCTCGTCTGCAAGCGGTGGCTCCGCCTCTACCGTTCCTCCACAACCTCCCTCTCCCTCCGCCTCACCCCACAATCCTCTCTCACCGTCTCTTCTCTCTCCTCCTTCCTCTCCCACCACCCTTTCCTCTCCTCCTTCTCTCTCTCCCTCTCTCCACCCTTCTCTCTGTCCCCACAAATCCTCTCCCTCATCTCTTCCTCCTGCTCCAACCTCCTCGCTCTTTCTCTCGACCCCACCCCTCTTTCTCTCTCCTCCCTTATTTTTATCTCCACCTCCTTTCCCCGTCTTACGTCCCTCTGCATCACCCTCCCCAGGCCCCTATTTCTCAACTGGGTTCTCTCCTTCCCCTGTCTCAAACAATTGTCCATATCCCTCTCCTCTGACCAAGGGAATCCAGGTGGGGTCAACAGCGATGAAGAAAGCCAAGACTTTGACGCCGAATTGGGGTTGGAGAGTCTTTCTGTGGTGGGGATTCGCAGCGATGATTGGGGGCTGGGTTGGTTGTGGAGGAGATGCACCAAGCTTAAGAGACTGAAGCTTCAGAGTTGCCAGGGTATCGGAGGGCCTTACTCGTCTTTCGTCAGGTGCTTGCACGGGATTCATGAAATTGAGCTCAGAACTTGCAGGAGTGTGGTGTACGGGGTTCTCTTGGAGCTTCTGGAACATTGCCACTCCCTAGATTTTCTCTTGGTTCATGATGGTGGTAGCAGAGAGGGACTGCTGCAATTTTTAACTCAGTGCCGCTCCAATGTTTGCAAATTCGACCTCCGTCTCCCTCTGGACCTCAACAACGACCATCTCTTAGCGATGGCCGCCAACTTCAATAAGCTCACCAGTCTCAGGCTTCAAAGCTGTTGCCTTGTTACCGGGCAGGGGCTGAAGGTCCTCGCCGGAGCTTGCGGCGGCCTTGAGGAACTGGCCCTGGTGAACTGTGACGTGATTGAGAGGGAGCCTGGGCTGCTTGCCACTCTGGGCCAGCATTTGAGGCAGTTGAGGAAGCTGGACTTGTCGCATAACGAAATGTTGGTTGACAAGGAGTTTGTTTCGATGCTGGTTTCGTGCATTCGTTTGATTGATTTGAGAGTGAGAGGGTGTAAGGGTCTCACTAGTGTTGCTGTGGTTTCCATGCTTAGGAGCTGCAAACACCTTCAAAATCTGGATGTTATGCACTGTTTCGGAATAGACTCTGAGGGGATTGAACTGTTTGTTAAGAATTCTTCTCGTTTGAGGAGAATGGAAGTTGAGGGGAGCAAGCTCTCTGATGCTGCCAAAACGTGGGCATCCAGTAAGTTTATTGAAGTTGTTGTGTGATTGGAAATTGAAGGTGAAAGAAGGAAGTGTATAGTTATGATGTTTTAAATAAACAGGTATACTTCACACCCTTAATCAATGTATTTATGCATTCATGTTTCTGTAATAAAATAAACTTCTGCTTATATTATCTACGAACTTGGTGGAGGTTGAAAGAAGCAAAGCAAGTGTCAAGTGTATATTTCCATGTTTCTAATCAACAGGATCCAGCTATATTGGTGATGAGTCATAAAATGGAACTAAAAGAGTAGCTTTAATTAAAGGGGATGGTAAACTGCAACTGTAATTTAATTAGGAGTTGAAATACAGCAATTTTAAGTGGGACATAAAGCTTTGCAGCTTGATTGGGTAGAAATTGACATGCTACTGTGACATGATGGATCACTTCACGAAATTTTATCGGGCAAGTGTCTATATTAATATTATGCGGTAGAAATCATATTTCGCAACTGTGTTTTGGATTTCAAGGGCAATCATAGCCTAGTTGTTGCAGCTTTCGTGTATCCAATTGGAAAATAACTTTATTAATTCGTTAATCAATTCATTTATATTATTATGGTAATATATATATATATATTAAATAATAGTATTGTAACCTGACTTAATTTTCTTTTTCTTCAAAATCCTTTTCAGAAAAATTAAAATATATTTTCAATGTAATTAATTTGAAAATATTCATGTAAATTATCAAATTAAATTAGATTATATTATTTAAATAAAATGCTTTTAAGGAAAAAATTAAAATAGTTTTACAAGTTGTGATTTGAATAATATAAATTAATAATAACTAATTTAGTACTATATTAAAATTATTAATTTTATTATCAATATCAAAATATTTGAAGTTCATAAATTGTGAGAGAAAAAAAATTCAAAATCTTATGATTATAATTATGTATTAAAAATAGATAAGTTTAAAATATGATGATACTTTGTCTGAAAGATCATATAATAAACAAATAACATATCATGAAAGACATAAGTATTTTGTTTGATAACCGATGCAACATTGTGTACTCTTAAATTATGCTTAACAAAGCATGAAGGCTTTCAAACAATGAAAGTACATAGAAGTGAACTAATCTTGTATCACTTGAAAAATATGTACTTATTTTATGATTGCAGAAAATTTCTATTAGCTTTGATTCATAATGAGATCTGTTCGTAAGAGAATAAAACACTTCATAAGATCACTCGAACCAAGAGTTAAAAGTTATTTTTCTCTAGCAAATCCCTGAACAAAACATTATCAACTTTGAAAGAATCGTCACTTTCATGCAACATTGTAGTTTAAGTTGATTCAAGTAAATATGCATTATCTAAGAAGACGATATTTATCATGGAGTGTTTGGACTTTGACAAAATGAAGAAAGAAAATTTATTGCAGCATGTAGTGCATTAAATTCATCCATCACTATCAAGGTCATTAGGGAAAAGGGGAATATGTTCAAAAGAATTGAAGCTACTCAACAACCACAAACTACCCTCCAATGACTACTTTTCATGAAGCTTGTATAAAGTCATTCCAAAAGAATATATATATATATATATATATATATATATATATATATATATATATATATATATATATAGAGAGAGAGAGAGAGCGAGAGAGAGAGAGAGAGAGAGAGAGAGAGAGGCGTTGTACAAAAGTGCAAAAACAACAACTAAAAATTCTAAGCCATCAAAAGCTATAAAGATGAGCATTGCTAGTGTTCAATTCAACAAGCTAGAAGGAAGAGTGCTTAAATCCCACCGCATCAACAGACAATTGTGTTCTCTTAGTAAGTTAAAGTGTGAGAGGTAATTACAAAATTCTCAATCTCTAAATCTTATCAAGAGTGACTAGTGAAATAATACTTGCTTACAAAGGGATGCTAGAAGGGCTAAAAAAACCACCTGCTAATGGCATTTGATGGCCATTAACATCCCCTAATAACTATTTTCGTTTTTTTATTAATTAAATTAATTTAGGGCTGAAAAGTGTAGGAGAGGAGAGGTTTTGGTGAGCTAGTAGAAGGACTGAGTTTGATAATGATAAGAGTGAGTTTTATGCACCAAAGAGAGAGAACATTGATGGCTAGGAAGCACTTTTGGAGTGGAGGCAGGAGTTGAGACAAATAGGGGCTAGGAAGAACTTTAGGAGTTATAAAGGGAGTAAGGAATCTAGGTTAAGGGAGTTGAACTCGTGCTTGTTTGTAATTGTATAATTGTGTTATGTATGGATTACATGTATTTTTTCCCCTCTGTGAAATTTTGGATTTCTGGGTTTTTAGAATTTTTTAGAAATCGCTTGGCATCATTGAAGGTCCGCTAGGTGACACATGAATTCTATGTTTATCTTCTGGGCTTTTCCCAGAAATTGCCTGGTGGGCCTTCTTAAGCTCGCCAGGCGATGTTGCTAGAATTAACTGTTTGTTGTGATTCGATGGACTATGTGATTTTTAAGGTTCTCGCCAAGTCCCCTATGTATATTAGAATGTGTGATGATGTATAATTGTTGAGGAATGTTACTGTAATAATAAACTTGACGATTGAATATGTGCATCAATATAAGTGTTTCATGATAGGGTTGGGAAGGGGTGGAAGCATGAGGTGCAAATTCTATTATATGCTTTGGCCATTGTATAATTTAATTGGTTGGGTATGTTTGTTAGACTTGTGATTTGATGTGCTATTTTGTGCAATTGGTAAAGTGGATCCAGAATTGGGAAAAAAAATCAGGTTTCGCATGTGCGGGAATCTCTGAGTTCTTCTTAGGTTGTATGCACTGCTTGGTGGTATGCATCTTGCCACCAAGCGACTGGCCAGTGAAATGGTGCAGTTCGCATTTTTGGATGCACTAGGTGGAATTTGGGTGTTTTTGGAGTTTATCTAGATTTTTTGTGCACAATATTGATTATTTGAGCAAAGGGAATTGGGAAGAGAACATATGTATGAAATGTGATTACTATGGTTGAGCATGTGTTAACTAGGGTATAATAGAGTAATAGGGGTTGATTTTACTTGGCAATAGTTGTATACAGTTCCTATTTTGGAAATATCTTTTATTGCAAACTGTATTTTGGTCAAAAACCAATATGGCATACTTTAACTTGGTAAAAGAATACGTGTAATGGATTCTTGTTAAAAATGTAAGTGAGGGCATGATCTTAATTATTGATTAATTATGTATATGGTGTATGAAGTGTGATTGAGTCATGTTCGCATATATATATATATATATATATATATATATATATATATATATATATATATATATATCTATATATATATATATATATATATATATATAGAGAGAGAGAGAGAGAGAGAGAGAGAGAGAGAGAGAGAAGGTGTGTGTGCCACGTTGCAACCTCTCAATGGACACTGAAATGGTCAAATGTAGTCCAATAATCATCTTTGGGCAAATTTTGGGCAAA
>Ga0214542_1009833_pt1 | contig 14474 bp, 10 predicted proteins | sample CNSS1metaG_FD_160096 | JGI IMG/M metagenome (GOLD analysis project Ga0214542, IMG submission 160096) | Root nodule microbial communities from cowpea collected in UCLA plant growth center, Los Angeles, California, USA - CNSS1 | ecosystem: Host-associated > Plants > Roots > Nodule | place: USA...
GATTTCGTAATCTAGTGATAAATTTGTTTTGTATTTAATTTTATATTATGTTTTTAATTGAGATATAATTTTATTTTATTTATAATTTATTTGTTTAATTATTTTTAATTTAAAAATAAATTAAAAAGAAATTAAGAATAAATCATAAACAAATTTAAATAAATTAAAAAAAAAGAGAATTGAGGCAAAGAAAGAAAGAGGGTAATTAATTTTTTGGTATAAAGAGAGTATAATTATTGAAAAAATAATAATTTTTTTGAAAATAAAATTATTTAAAAATAAAAAATAAAAAATTTCATAGCTTGACACGTGTCCTGTACGGACACGGTGTTAACTCCAACTTAACGGAGATGACCAAATTGAATTTCTTTAAAAAATTGGGGTACTAAATTGAACAAACTAAAAGTTTGGGTACTAAATTGAACTTAATGAAAAAGTTGGGTTACCAAATTAGTAATTATACCAATTTTTTTAACTACCCACCAATCAAAGTTAAATGACTATTTTGGATATTTTTTAAAAATTTGGACTATTGAAAAAATGCTTAGAAGTTGAAGCTCCCTAAAACATACTAAGAACAAGATTCCTACCTAAAACGGTAAAATTCACATCGAATATAGACTTGTTAAAATACGTGATCTTTTTAATTGCCTATATTGAATAAAAAAAATCGTCAAACAACCTTTTACATTGTTTCTCATTATCACATAGGGATGTCATAGCGGGTTAGGCCTATCAGACCGACTTGCCAGCCCGCCAAAAAAAAGCGACTGAATTGGAATTTCCAGCCTGCATTGACCCACCAACCCATTTTTTTAAATTTTTTTATGTTTACAATTAAAAAAAATAAAAAAGTAATATTTTTTTATATTATATAAATATATATATATATATATATATATATATATATATATATAAAAGATTTATAAACAAATTTTTTAAAAAAATTTAAAATTTTATAAAAAATTAAAATAAAAAAGGCAGACCAGCCTACCCTTAAACAAAACGGGTTAGATCCGACCCATTTTTGGTAGGTCACAAACGGGCCGGGCCAAAACGGACCAGATTGACTCGTTTTGCCATCATTATCACATGAATTAGACATATTATGCTGCGCACATCATAACTTTTATCATAGTAAAAAATTTAAAATATTGTTCGTTCCTATTAAATTTATTTTTTAATTTATAGTTTATTATCGAGTTTTTTTTTTCTTGAGTCATAGTAGGAGTGAAATGATATGATCTAGATCTAACATGGAACAAACATGGATTTGGAGTTTGGCAGCTATGTGGTTGGAACATCAACCTAACCCTAAGCCTGATGTTAAATATTCCACATTAGAGTCCACAGAGAGGGAGAAGCTTCTATGTCAAAATTTATATAACCTAAATAGACTTATAATTAAATAATTAAACAGGAAGCTTTTTTTAAATTTATATATTTATTTTTAAAGAGTTAAGTTAATCTATATGATTTGGAGTACTTAACATTATAAATAAGAGCTTATCACAAGTATATACACTTAAATCTTTTTACTTAAAATAACATTAATTTTTAATCAGATTATTAATTCATTGTTTGTCTTTTATTTAAAACCCACTATAACTGAGAACATATACAAATTTATGATAGAGTTAAAACTAAATTAAATAATTAATTTTAATATTTATTATTCATATATTCCATAACTACTAAAGAAAATTATTGGAATAATTAATGGAAATTATATTATACTCGCATCTTCTATTTGCTTTTTCTATTTATGACAAATACCTTTATTTTGTGAGGGAACTTTCACAAAAAGAGTAAAGTTGTCACATGGCGGATATGCATTTTTCATACCTAAAATGAATTCTGAACTCATCCGCATACAAATAACTATCAATTGATGTTAATTCAAACTACGATAAAGATGTGTCATATATCTTTAGCATTCTGTTCATTGGAAAGAGATAAACATGTTATTTTGTTTTGATCTAATTGTTAGAATGAAAAGGATATAAAAGAGTTCTGTTTATAATAATATTCTTTTCCTCAATAAATCTATACCGTGAGGATTTTTTTTCTTTTAAATAATTCTAATTTTATTTTTTATAATATTATTAACTAATTTGTTAATAGTTACCGTAATTATGAAAACAAAAATAATGTATTTAAAAACAAAAATAAAAAATTATAATTATGAAAAAGGTCTCGTTAATCAGTGTCTTTAGATGGTTGGTTAAAGTAATTAATATGCATCAAATATGATAAAAAGTATATAAATAAGTGTAATATTAAATTAAATATGACCTAATCATCATTAATATAATTTTATTTTATTTAAAAGATAAAAATGCTCATAATTGTTCTACATGTGTGTTTCATATTTTATTTAATATTCATCAATAAAAATTAAAAAATAATAAAATAATAAAATCAATGTGTTTTAATGTTAACAATTAAATATAATTAAACATAAGAAAGTTTAAATTAATAGAACAACCAGCACAAAAAAAAATTGTGTTAAACACCTACAAATTTATAAAAAAATAACTATATATAATGTTTTAGTAGAGACTTTAAAAATTTTGAAGTCATTCTTTTGCATTAGTCTGTTATTGTCTAAAACTTTAAAAGAGTATTTTTTGTCTATATAAAATTTGTTATATGAATTTATACTATCTTAATTAATATATTTAATTATTTCAACTTTCAATGTAAAGATGAAGAAACCAATGCAAATTAATTATCCTTAACTAGTTGCATTAGGAGAGCACTGGTTAGCATTCTCCTTATGAAAATGGTTAAATATATTTTTTGTTCTTCAACTTTGAGTGAAAATTAAAATTAGTCCATCTTGAAAACCTTAAACCATTTTAGTCTATCAACTATGTAAATGCATGGATGTGAAATAAACTTAAAAGAATTGATTTAAAAGATCAAATTTACGTATTTCTAAAGATGAAAAACTAAATTGATTGAAGACTTTTAGAAGAGATTAAATCTAATTTTTACTAAAGTTAAATGATAAAAAACATATTTAACTCTTATGAAAAATTTATTTTATGAAAATTATTATTATAATTACTTTTATTTTTATGGTAAAGCTTGTCTTCGTTCGCAAAGAAATGTTGTGGTGGATCTAAAAGGCTCAAAAAATAAGATACGTAAGCAGTGACTCCATACGTGTGACTTTTAGTGGCCACATTTCACCACAAGATAAATGATGGTATGGTATCAGTCTTTCATCATTCTGTTCCCCCAATTTCATATTAAAAGTTTTAAACAATTTAGAAGTAAATTTGTCATATATTTTTCTGTAAATTTTATACAACTCCCTAAGATATCACAGAAAAATCTCATTAATTATAGAAAATTCTAATAGTTTTTCATCACTGTAAAAAGAAGAAAAAACAGGTTCATGTCCGGTGTTCATATCATCCCTGAAACATGAATCTGAAAGAGGTTCATGTATCTAAATATAAAATTGGTTAACGTAAATATGACAGTGTCGAAACATGTTTTTTTTTTTTCTTATTTATTTAATATGGTGTTTCTTATTTTTAAAAGCAAACGATGTTGTTCTCTAGTACTGCATTACTTTTCCTAAATGCCAAGTGGTTAATTCTAATCTAAATCACTGTCTCTATTTATATTATAAATTTTACAACCATCCATCCTTGCGTGTTTCTCTTTTACTCTTTCTCTAGATCTTCTGCTACCTGTCCCCGGTTTATCCAACCCTCATTGCCTTCATTATTATAAAATTAGAAAATTCTCAAAAGTAGATTTAGAAATCATAATCGCTTTTGTTTTAATTTTAAACATATTTTAATTATAGTTTATATTCCCGAAATTTATTTTTATATTAAATCATTTTAAAAAATTATTTTAACTTTAGTTTAAATTATTTTATCTCACTAAATTTAAAATTATTATACTTCACATTTTCCACCACTTTTAGCCTCTTATAAAAAAATTTACATTATCTGAAATTCTTACGTTCGGATAAAACATTGGATATTTTCTTTTTAATTGGTCTTCAAATAAATTATTCTATTCATTTAAGTCCAAGTAATTCATTTTAAATAAGATTACTTTAATAAAATAATTTTAAATACAATTTTTTTTGTTATTTAATTATATTAAATAACCTTAAAATGCAGTATATATTGCAATGAGAAATTTCTGACATATCGAAACTCTAGGATTTTTAATTAATTAAATTTCGTTCTAGAGTTGACTCATAAACAATTAAATTTTTTTATTTAAAGAGCTAGTTTGTCCAACGTATAATTTAAAAATTTTGAATAATATATCAAGAGATTTAATTAATCAAGTTTTTTTTTTTATTTCTTGTGTCTAACATGAAATATTTTATTCTAAAATAAAGACTTCAAATAAGTTGACTGCATTGAAAATTCCAACTTTAAACTGCTAAAATATACATCATATCTTATTTAAAATCTATTCACTTAAATTATACAAATTTTATCTCAAACACTTTCAATTTTGTACTGTCTAGCTAACCCAATGTCTACAAGAAACATATATACATATTACACCATGAACATATTCACCACATTAGCAAACATTCATCTCATAATTCAAACAATTAACAATCTCTACATAAAGTCAAATATTATTCATGTTACCTTCACATGTAAATCATCTCTCCAAGGTACTAATATATATTTTATTATATATATTACATATCGTGAAATCAGAAAAAAATAATTTTCATATGAATTCCGTAAATTCTGAGAAAATATTATTTATTTTAATAATAGTATTAAGATATAGTTTTTAAAAGAAAATTGATACTATAATAATTAAATTTTAGCAACTTTTTTTTACAACATGAGTTGATATATTTCATGTGGAATTTGAATTTTCTAATTGGTTTCCTTTGTTGTTTTTGTGGTGTGCCTTCAAGAGATAATGATATTTTGACCCACTTTTAATCCACCACTTGAATCACTCTTAGATTATCACATCACACCACTAAAAAAAAATCAAAATACATAATTGGAGTGGTAGGTTAAAAATGGGTCAAATTATCATTATCCACCCTTAAAATACATTGATTGTTACTAGTTTTGAAACTTTAAAATATTTTAAAAAGATTTTTAGAGTAACAATATAGTGTATTTTTTATGCTTTAGAGACTACAACACAAAAAAAAAATCAATAAAGAATATGGATTTCTTCGAATACCTTCTCATTTTTTCATTTTTTTATATTTCAAAATCACTTAAAGAATGTCAACAAGATTGTAAGATAAAATTGTCAAAAATTGAGTTATTATAATATCATTTTTCCTTTTAAAAACTCAAGTTTCCTTTCCTTTTTTATATCTTCAAAATTGATTAATAAACGGAAGATTATAATAAAGCAAAACCAAACCAAACCATGCCATTAAATTTTCTTGTACCATTCATGTTTTTACTTAAAAATCTCTATATCTTCTATTATTTAATAAAGAAACAATAGCTAATATTAAATTTTTTCTTAAGGTATTTATTCTTAAAACAGCGAGCATTAAATTTTTTTCTTAAAGTATATATTTCATAGTATTGAACAAATATTACATAATAATGAAATACGTTAAAAATCATTAATTGCAGAACTCAAAGAATATTCCTTTCTATTAGTATATGATAGAAAAACAAGGTCTCTTCTAAAACCTCGAACTTTTTGAACCTCTCGTTACTCCTCTACCTTTCGTTCTTCATTTTCCTTTCAGTTTCGGCTTTTCACTTTTCAGAATCTCCAGAATCTTTACAGTTACCACCAACACATATTGCTACCTAGCTATGCCAAGCAAGGAGGATTCACCATTAGAAGATGAAAATCTTCCTCTGCTGGAACATCACTCTCTAACAGATGAAAGAGATGAACGAGACCAAAAACTGTTACCAAGGTTTTGGATCGAGTCGAAGAAGCTTTGGCACATAGTAGGCCCTTCAATTTTTAGCCGTGTTGCATCCTATTCCATGTTAGTCATCACCCAAGCCTTCGCCGGCCGTCTCGGTGACCTCGAACTCGCCGCCATCTCCATTGCCAATAATGTCGTCGTTGGCTTCGACTTTGGCCTCTTGGTATGTATCACTATCAAGTTTCAACTTCTTAAACTTTCATGAAAGTTGTTACCGAATTCAACTTGATTAGACACAACTTATTTAGCTGTTTTCAATGTTGTTCATTAATAAAGATTTACGTTAACACGTATAGTAAATTACAAAACATGATCATAAGCTGCTAACGAAGTAAACTAGTATGAATATTACGTTGAAGGATGATTGAGACAGTAATTTGCATTTGTTTTTGTGATTTAACTAGTTGGGTATGGCAAGTGCCTTAGAAACGCTATGTGGGCAAGCGTTTGGAGCGAAAAAGTACTACATGTTAGGCGTTTACATGCAGCGTTCGTGGATCGTTCTTTTCATTTGCTGTATCTTGCTTTTGCCTCTGTACCTCTTTGCCTCGCCGGTGTTGAAGCTGTTGGGGCAGCCCGATGAGCTGGCGGAGTTATCCGGTACGGTGTCGATTTGGATGCTACCGGTGCACTTCGCGTTTGCGTTTCAGTTTCCTCTGCAGAGGTTCTTGCAGTGCCAGCTGAAGACTGCGCCTATTGCGTGGGTGTCTCTGGTGGCGCTCTTGGTGCATGTGTTTCTGAGCTGGTTGTTCGTGTTCAAGTTGGAGTTCGGAGTTATTGGCGCCGCTGCAACCATTAACTTCTCCTGGTGGGTGCTCACGTTGGGGCTCTTTGGGTACAGTGTTTGGGGTGGGTGCCCTCACACTTGGGCTGGGTTTTCAGTTGAGGCTTTCTCTGGGCTTTGGGATTTTGTCAAACTCTCTGCTGCTTCTGGAGTCATGCTCTGGTACTCTCTCTCTCTCTCACTCTGTTTCAACTTTTGTTCTTGTCAATGTTTGTGTTTCTCACTTGCGCGGTTTTTGAACTTTGTTTCTGCAGCTTGGAGAATTGGTATTACAAAATTCTGATAGTGATGACGGGGAACCTTGAGAATGCAGAGATCGCTGTGGATGCTCTATCCATATGGTAATTTAATGGAGAATGCAGAGATTGTTTACCAATGCCTTCTAGTTTTTTATTTCATTTAAAGATTTTTGAAAAGTAAGAGTTAATCTATGTTTATTTATGAAAGCTATTTAAAATAGTTGATGATGAACACCAAAAATATTTACTGACTGCACTTTTTAGTTATTCCAATTCAAAGTTACTTTTTTTTTTTTTCTGATATCTTTATGCCAATTATGTGCTCTGTTTTTGGCAGTATGACCATCAATACCTTGGAGATGATGATTCCTCTGGCATTCTTTGCTGCAACAGGGTAATATATATTATCTCAACATGATATTTTAAAGTATTTAGTTTTTTTGTTTTAGTTTTTAGTTGTGTACCTCACAGAAGAAACAGTAAACATATGTAATGGATAAAAATATAGATAGATAGATAGAGAGAGAGAGAGAGAGAGGAGAATGCGGTTACGTTCAGGAACCATAGAGAAGCATCAACAATGACCCCGATCTATCAAGAAAACATAACCTGTGATTAAATTTCGGTGGTGATAGTGACTTTTGTAGACTTTTGTATGGTGAAGTGATGCAAATACACATGAAATGGCGATGCTTTTCTCCTCAATCACCATTTACCACCAAATATTAATAGGAATGAAAGATAATTAAGAAAAAACAAAACTATGGTAGCCACAGGAAAAAGTCTGGTACAAGTAGTGGCCAAACTTGTGCATTATTCAGAGGCTGTTTTACCTTTTGTCGTGGAGTTAAAGAGGAATCTCATCAACAGATTTAGATGTCTCTGGAATGTAGTGAAGGAAGAGCACGTAGTATGAGTGATGCCTTTTGACACGTAATCTGACGTGGATTCCTTGCGAGTACATTCCTTACGTTTTTTTTATCTATTTTCTTCTTCTTTCTTTCTTTCTCACTCTCAGAATTTTTAATGTTAGATATTTGACACGGTCCTAACAGATGATAATAGTGACAATCTCTGTTTCTGTCTTCTGTCTTCTGATTGCTCCATATGGAGGCTGGACCATCCTGTTGCACACAGTTTGAATCATAAACCACAACATTATCATATGTAAGAAAAACTGAGGATAGAAAATAAGGAATAATCAATTATACACTTATTTTAATTAACTTAAAGAAAACATTTAAACTTACAAGGAAGGAAGAGAAAGATAGGGGGAAGAGTGAGATATAATGATGAAGCAAACAACAACCAAAAAACCATTTTTTTTAATTTCCATAGTGACCAGAAGCTAAAAGTGTAGAAATAGTAATTTTGTTACTTAACATGCAATCTGCAGAGTGAGAGTTGCAAACGAACTTGGAGCAGGGAACGGAAAAGGAGCAAAGTTTGCTACTACAGTATCTGTGGTGACATCTGTTATTATAGGACTCTTCTTCTGGATGTTGATTTTGATATTGCATGATAAATTCGGCTACATATTCTCTAACAGCAAACCTGTTCTTGACCAAGTAAACAACCTTTCTCTTCTATTAGCCTTCACAATTCTGCTCAACAGTGTTCAGCCAGTTCTCTCAGGTATCACATACTCTTATCTATTGGGAGTTAAAAAACTTTCATTAGAGACTGCAAAATTGTGATGAATGAATGAAGAATGCTATATCTGTATTTATCCCCTTTTTGGATGATTTGAACAGGAGTGGCTGTAGGATCAGGTTGGCAATCATACGTTGCATACATAAACTTGGCTTGCTACTATATTATTGGTGTGCCTCTTGGATTTTTGATGGGGTGGGTCTTCGACCTAGGAGTTATGGTATGTTTAATGTTACCCTCTTTTAGACATTTATGCAGTCATTTCACATGCATTATTAACTACATTCTTACACCATTTGGTGATGAAATTGAACAAAGGGAATCTGGGCTGGGATGATTTTTGGTGGCACAGCTACTCAGACATTAATATTGAGCATCATTACCATTCGGTGCGACTGGGACAAAGAGGTAACATTCTATGCTATTCTTCAACCTTAGTTTTTGTTTTTGTCTGTTCAACTGTGTTATGCTCCTCACTTTGAATTATCTAATCTTAATAGAAGTATTTTGTTGGCTAAAAATTTCAGGCTGACACAGCAAAATTGCGTATAACGAAGTGGGCAGATCCAAAACATGAACTCAACTAACGTTTCTGCATATTTATTTCATTTGTAATAAGTCGACAATTTAATGATTCAGTTCCTAAAATATCAATATAGTCCACATGTTGTGTGTATATAAATCGATTTAGTCAAAACATTACACTGACTAATTCAACATGGATCGCAGACTAAACTCAAACAAGAACAATAGCTCAATTTTTGTTTCAGGTATATATATAATATACTTTGTATAACATAAAATCTACGATCCTTAATACAATTTTATGATTAACGATTCTGTAAGTGCTTTACAATTCTAACCATAATCTCGATCTTAGGCACCTTATCTAGATTAACGTAGTTTCGTGATGACTATTTTTTTAAAAAAAGTGTTGAATTCCATCTTAGTTATATGATATGCTTAGTTGTTTTGGTTAGAGTATCTCCTGTTCAAATGAGTAAGCGTTTTTAAGAAGTTATATATAGCTTCATGAATTAAAGGAGGAGATCTTACAAGACTTTCTCCTTAGAATATCTTGACAAATAGATATTTGTTCTTGAAACCATCTCTATTAGTAATAAGAAACTTGTTATTTTTCAAGTGTTTATTATTAAAGGAATTGTTTGAATTTATAATTATATATTTTATTTTTTATATAAATATAATTTATTGTGTTTAATATTTAGAAATTAAACTATATGTATTAATCAAGGTAGCATTTAAACATAATAATTAAAATAATTTTTATTTTAAAAAATTTAAAATATAAATAAAAAAATATATTTAAGTGTGAGTTTTGTAAACACTTTGGATCGAAAAAAATTGCATAGAAGTTATCAAAGTGGTGTAATAAGGTAAGAACTAAAATAAATAAATTAAGATCTTATTTTTCATGATTCTTATATTAGAGATGGTCTCATATACTATTAATTGTACTATAATGCTTAAAAAAAAGATATATTAATCAAAATAATAATGATAAGAAAAACATTGAAATTTTATTAATTATTTTCCTAGTTATAAAGAAGATTTTATAGATTTAAAAGTATTAATTTATACAAGAAAAAAATATGGATACGGAGATTTGGGCTTTTAATATAATTTATTATTAAGAGGATAATACATTTTATGGGAGTGAAGGAAGAGAAAATGGGGGTGCATCAAGAAGAAGGAATGGGCTTGTTCGTAGTGTTACCTTATCATCATACTGTAATCACCTTCTTTATTAGTAAACACCAAATTAATCGCTAATATTATAATTTTAAATTCAAAGGCATAGAGTTGTTTTAATAGTGGGCTTTGGACTTTGAAGCCCAAAATTCTTTTGATTTAACAGTGGCCCTTTATTGGACTCGTATTGGTGCAGAATGATGGGTCTTATAGGTACCTAAAACTCCAAGTGGAGTAAATACACAACGTAAGATAACAATACTTGAGGAATTTTGACTCGATTGAGGGAGGAGTTAGAAGAGTGCATGCAGGTGAGAGAGGTGACGTGTGGCATAAAAGTTTGTTGGTAGAATGTTTTGTCATTGTTGTGTGAGGAAGAGGCCCACATGTGTTTGCAATGTTGAGTGAAGGTTGGGGAAAGTTAATATTGAGAATGGTGAGTGACAATGTTCACATGTTGGGGTGGTGTGTATGTTAGGGTTGTGGGTCACTGGTCCAGTGCTTTTCTAGTGTTGTCTATACATCCACCATCTTCTCCTGTTTAGCCACTATGTCAAACCTCACTATACGACACATGGACCCCAAACGCTAAAACTACCTTCAAAATACACGCAAACTTTGCATCTACCTACACATTTACATTCATTCTTATTCTCTTCATGCCCTGTTACTTATGTTAGGAATATCTTCTTTCACCTCTTTATTTTATAAACGAAATGTATTGATATCTTTTACTTATTTGTGTTGGGTCTTTTAAAAAATATCATTGGGAAAATACAACACCAATGAAACATGAGTTCATACCACACATAAGAGATTAAGACTATGTTTAACCCAAGATCTTAAGGTAATGCGTTTATGGATTTTATTCCTTATATGATGTTCAACTTTCTCATTTTTACTCAAACGTGGGACTTAGACTCACAATTAGATTTCCAACAATCTCTCCCTCAAGTGTGAATCATTTCACATTGGCACTTCTCCCTCAAACTAAACCACGAGAACCCCTTCTTGTACTGTCGTTCATCTCAACCGGACACACTTGTCTAACCTTCTGTTAGGAAGACTTTCGATATAGGAACTCGTCTAAGTCGGTCACTAACACAAACCTTTGGCTTTGATACTACTGTTGGATCTTTCGAGAGAGGATCACAGGAAAGATACAACACCAATGAGACATGAGTTCAACCCACAGATAAGGGATTGACACCACTCTTAACCCAAAACCTTAAGACAAAGAGTTTTTGGGTCTTCATCCTTATATGATGCTCAACTTTCTCACTTTTAGTTAATGTGTCTCTAGCAAATCTTTTCAAAAAAGGCTCTACAGGTGGTTCAGTAGGAGTTACCTCAGTTGGTTCATGAGGAGTTACCTCAATTGGTCCATTAACTTGAGTCTCAGGCATATCAACTGCATTTCCCAAATTTGCATTCACAATTCCCCCATGATTAACAATTGTGCCAAGAGGTTCTGGCTCAACATCAATGAATCCATGAGTAACCTGTTTTGGCTTTTATTTCTTGTCAATATCTTCAATGGTTTGGTCCTAAAAAAATGATATTCATAAACTCATTGTCTTAAAGTTTGAGTTAAGAGTGATGACAATCTCTTATCTGTGGGTTGAATTCATGTCTCATTGTTGTTGTATCTTTCCGATGATCCTCTCTCCAGAGACCCAACAATGGTATCAAAGCCGAAGATACATCTTGGTGACTGACTCAAACGAGTTCCAATATCAAAGTCTTTCTAACAGATGGTCAGGTAAGTGTGTCGCGTTATGTGAACGACGGAACAAGTAAGGGGTACTCGTGGCTTGAAATGCTTCTGAGGGAGAAGTACCAATGTGAAGAGACACTCACACTTGAGGGAAAGATTGTTGAAAATTCAAGTGAGTATAAGTCTTACATTGAGTAAAAAAGAGAAAGTTAAGTACCATATAACAATGAAAACTTGTAAACTCATTGTCCTAAGATTTTGTTAGAAATTCAAGTGTGAGTCTAAGTTTCACATTGACTAGAAATGAGAAAGTAGAGCACTATATAAGAATAAAAACCTATTGTTTTAAGATTTTGGGTTGAGAGTGGTCTCAATGGCTTATGTGATTGGGCTCAGGTCTCATTAGTATTGTATCTCTTAGTGAAACTTCCTCTATAAACCTAACAGATGGTTGAGGGTGATCCAATATCATTGATGAGAGTTATAAATATATAGATTTTACAATATTTTTCGGTTTAAAAGACAAATTAGTTGTTCCAAAATTTTAGAAATTAAAAGATACCGGTGTTGCACAAAAACGAGATGAATTATTTTCTACTGTGTTCATACTATGATTGTACCTTGGATCTTTTTCTTCAAGCTAACTTAGACTTCAGTCTTTTGTGTTTGTGCCAAAACATTACGACACTCAATTCAGTTTATTAATTTACGAGTAATAAATATTATTTAATCGTTTATATGTAAAATGTCTATATTTATAAAATGCTTTTTTTTAAATGGATTATTATTGTTAATTTGTTGATTAAGAATAGGGTTTTATGTTAATCTATTTGTTATTGCTCTAAGTTTCTAGTATGTCTCTTAGAACATCTCGATGTATGTTTCAAGTTTTTTTTTATTTTTTATTTTAATTTGTCTCGATTTATCTTAAGTTCACGGTGTAATATGTTCATCATTTCAGCTATATGGTACGAGATAATCTTAACCGTATAATGCAGATACATTTAAACCTAAAAAATAAACAATTTAGGTGATAGTGACAACGCGTATTTGATAAAATTAACATTAGGAAAATTACAACTTATGAGTCTGTCCCAATCGACAGAAATTAAAGAAATGAAGAAAGTGATTATGAAAAGGAAATAGTTGGTAGATAAAATTAGTAGTTGCATTAGAAAGTTATTAATATCTGAAGAATGTGGTCCACAGGCTCATCTAATTACTACTCATTGTGGAATTTCCACCACAACTCCATTCTCAATAATGAGATTGGGATAAGATAAGTTTCTCAAATGGGGAAGAACACTTCAACAAACTACTTTGCCTTCATCATTAACCAAAGGCCATGCAGGATGAAATAGTTGGTATTGTAATTTTTAGTGTAGCTATTATAAAAAATAATACATTTGAGATTATTATAGGTAAATAGGTTAAATATGTTTCGAGTATGGAAATTTAAAATTGAAATTTATTTTTATTTTAAATTTTGATATATTTTGGTTTTAAATTTATAAATAAATAATAGATATAATTTTAAAATCAAAGGTCATGCCGGATAAAATAGTTGTATTGTAATTTTTATTGTAACTATAAAAAATAAAAAATTTGAGATGATTTATAGATAAATAAGTTAAATATGTTTTGAGCATTATGATATGATTTTTTTTAAACTTTGATATATTTTAATTTTAAATTTTAGAAAGTAGATAAATATAATTTTTTTTACATTTTAAACAATGATTTAGATTAATAGTTAAATTAAATAATTTTAAATGTGTTAAATAATATAAATACTTGAAACATAATTTAAGACATAAAGAAAAATAATATAATTGAATTAAAAAAATTATATTTATTTTTTTTAGAAGTTTGAAAATTAAATTACATCAAAATTTATCATATTGATCGAAAAATATTTAATCTTAGTTAAATTATATTATAAAATGTTTTATACAGTCATCTTGATATATAATTATTATTATTATTTTGATTAATTAACCATGATCAAAATGTTTCCATCTATTTTTATGATTTATTATTTGCTGTTTATAAGACAGACATCGAACTAAACTAAGGAGGGTATGAGTCCTGTCGTGCTACAAAATGCTTTACATTTGATTGTTAATTATTATTTGAAAAGATATTTTCATTATTATTATTATTATTATTATTATTATAATTCTTATTATTATCATCTAGATAATAATAAACAATAAACAAGTTACTATTAATTAAACATATTTGTCAGAAATGGTTAGAGATGGCAAATAAACCCGTGCCCGTGAGTATCACCCGAACCCGTCCCCGTTTTGACGGGCAATCCCCGCTTTGACTGGGTATGGGTATGGGTATGGGTAATACCCGAAATTTTCAACTGGGGATGGGGATGGGGATGGGGATATATATATACCCGCCCAAATACCCGTCCCCGCTTAAATTACTAAA
>Ga0214542_1009834_pt1 | contig 14473 bp, 5 predicted proteins | sample CNSS1metaG_FD_160096 | JGI IMG/M metagenome (GOLD analysis project Ga0214542, IMG submission 160096) | Root nodule microbial communities from cowpea collected in UCLA plant growth center, Los Angeles, California, USA - CNSS1 | ecosystem: Host-associated > Plants > Roots > Nodule | place: USA...
TTGCGCTGCAGCACAACTGGTAGCATCTGCTGGTGAGCCAGAGGTGTTAAAGGTCAGGTTGGGGGTTCGATTCCCACTGGCAACAACCCACCCAGTATGAATGGACGGAGAAGGGTGATGGGTTGGGATGTATTGGGCTGCAGACCTAGGGTGTATTGGGCTGCAGACCTAACACAACCGGTTTGAGGGTGGCAGGTGGGATGCCTGGTAAGCCCAAGAGGATCCGGGGTGTTACAAAAATCCTTGAAATATGCCTTTGGTTTTAGGTTGTGTTTAATTTATTTATTTTTTATGTTAGGTTTTATGTTGTTTTGATGAGGGTCAAATGGATGGATGAAGATGGTCTGCGAGTGATGAAAATGGATATGTGACGGTGTGAATTGCAACACTGTTGTGTGTTTTGTGTCAAAGTGAGCCAACTTGGTTCACAGTAGTTGACTCACCATGGGTTGAGCTAAAATAGAGCTAGCTCAACTCGACACACTTTTGGTGAACCATAAATTTTGTAACCCAGCACGACCCATCATAGGTTGGTGAACTTTAAATTTTGTAACTTGGTTCGACCCACCACGAGTTTGTGGATTAGTGGGTTGACTCACTTAAGAATGTTTTTTGTTTTTACAATTTATTTTATGCAATTATTGTAGTACAATAAAAGTGGGTTGACTTGATTCATTTTTTTATAGTAGTGGAATCAAAGTATTGACCTAATTCTCCGAATAGTATTATAAAGATAGTAGTTGAAAATTAAAGTATCAACGTATATAACATGAAAAAAAAAGTAAATTAAACATTTAAACTATTCAAATGTCAGTGAACAATACTCTAGTACTTAAAAAGATCAAATTGTGAACCTACATAATTAGAAGTAGTAAATAATTTTAATAAAAAAACTCAAAAAAAAAATGGTAAAAATACTAATAAAGTGTTGTTGATGGTGGATTACAGGTCAACTCAACTCAAGCCCGTTTAACACGTAGGTTAAGTGACTCGGGTTCACTTCAACCCACATAAAAAAAATGAAATTTTCCCAATCTATTCCAATCTAGTTCAAACCCCTGATGAGTCTGGTTGATCCACAAGTCAGAATCTATTTTAACATCTCTAGTCTTGAGTGAAGAAGAAAAATGGAGAAGATGACGTGATGGAGAAATGAAGATGAAAAGAGTGGTGATAAAGGTGAATATGTGTTGTACATGTGGAAATGTAAATAATAGGTGGATGAGAGGTTGGATGTTTATGCGAAGATGGAGATGATGCAAAGTTGAAGCAATGATAAATTAAATGCATTCACATGTGGTTATATAAATCAATGGAGAAGAAGAACTCGACATAAAAAAATTTCAATCAGCGTAAAAAAGCTCTCCTACACCGGTGTATAGGCAAATACGTTTAATATTTTGTTTGATAATATGATTATTAGCTTATACCATATCATCGTTGAGATAATTTTGATTTAATATATTGATTCTCTAATCAAATTCATTTTAAAATAGTGATCACTATGATTAGCTTGTATCATCTAATCATTGAGATAATTTTGACTTATATCATCTAATTAGTGTAAGTATTCCTTCATCTCATCAAGTCTCACATAAATGGTTTCATAATTTCAACTTGTATCATTTAACCATTAGAAATTGAATATGATAGGACTTTATTTATTATTTATATTGTTTATATCTAATTTTTATTTATATTATTTATTATGATTTATTTGTTAATAATATTTATATTTATATTTATTTATTATCTAAATAAAATATATAATTTTATATTTTAAAATTTAATTTCTAAATTCACAGAAACTAAAAAATAATATCTTCTATTAATTTTTACAGGTTGATCATTGATTTCTGTGTTAATAATATTTTAATCTTTATTTTTAAGTTATTTAATATCTAACGATTTAATAAGAATCATATTTTAATAAATTACAATAATGTCTAACAGAAACTTTAACGGTAATAAAAAAAGATAGATATCAAAACTTTTTTTAATTTACATAAATTAATCTAATTTGTTATTTAATTCTTTTATTTAATCATATTATTTATCTTCATAACATAAGATTGAATAATCATAATAATTCAAAAAAAGATTTCAATTTTCAATATTGTTTTTTTATGAAAAAAATAATATTCTTCGTTTTTTAATATTTAATCCAAATCCATTTGTATTTTTTTTTTAGTGAAAAAATTATATTTATTTTTTTAAATCAATGCGATATTTATCCATTATATTTTTTAATTTCATAGGAAAATTATAATATATTTATTTTATAATTTTATTTTTAACATATAATTGTAATATATTTATTATATAAAATTTTAATATATTCATTAAATGTGATGATGGTTAGAACTTATTTTTTAAAATAAAACGTTGAGTAATTTGTAATCAACAGTGTGGAATATATATATATATATATATATATATATATATATATATATATATATATATATATATATATACATATATATATATATATACATATATATATATATATATATATTCTCCTAATATTAATTTTAGCTACTAATTTTAAAAAATGACTTAAATATTTTATAAGTAATTAAAATATATTAATTATATAAAATTATTTTAACCTTTACACACAAAAATGATTTAGTAAAACAAAATTTAAATGTTCTTATGAGAACAATTTTGATATTTATGCATAAGCAGTATATTTCGTTTGAAAAACTAAGTTTAAACTTTACTTTCTAGTTTCATAAAATTTATTTATATCCATTTAAAAATAATATTGAAATTTTTTTTTCTAATGTATTATGTGGACACCAGGAAACTTAACATAAGATTATCAAAAGAAATGTGTTATGAAACAAAAAGTTGAACTTTAGAAGGTTGAAAAAGATAATAAACTTTGAAAAACTGTTGGTAATAAAAAGTCTATTATATGTTAAAAGGGAGGTCATAAAGAATAATTTGTTTTTACACTTATTCATCTCAATCTAAGTTATGTCCGATTCTTATTTATTTTTATAAAATATTTTCACTTATCATTTAATGATTATAAATACAGTTACTAATTTATCATGAACAGATAAAATCATCGTTACAATTTTTTTTCTTTATCATTTCGAAGACATCTTATCTTATAAATTAGGTGCCAATATGAACTTACGTATCATACTTAGAGTAAAACTTTTAATCATTCAAACGTAAGAATGTAACTATGAAAAACGTAAGAGTGACGTCATTCCTTCTTGTTATTTTTTTTTTATATTTATATTATTAATGAAGGAATTTTTTTATTTTTTTTTTCATTGACCAACATTTTTTAAACTAAAATAACTGCTTTAACATTTTTATTTTTTAAGTACATTTTTATTTTTTAAGTGTACTTTCATTCAAATTTAAGTACTTTCAAAACTAAACTAATTCTTTATCATTTCATTGATTGTTTATTTAAATTTAATTATTTTTAAAATTAAATTAACTACTTACAATTAAAAAAACACACACATATTAAGATAGCACATGCGTTTCTACTGGTACCCTTAAAATCTTTTAGAATAATTTAAGATTTTTTCACGTTGAAATGTTTTAAAATCTTAATCCAATACCTGACATTTTTTTACTAGGTTTTTTTATTTTAAAAATGAGTTAGATAATCTGAAATCTTTTAAACTCTGATGTTACAATTTCAAACAAGAGTGAAGAAATATATTTTAATAGATTTTGGAGAGAATTAACTCTTGACTTAGAAATTTATTGTAATATTTTTTGTGAACAGTACTAACTATTTTTCATAGCTAATTAAAGTGTGATTATTTTAAAGTAAGTATTTATCCTACTTAAGATTCTGATACTCCCCGTCAACTTTCCCTGCATTGGTCTTAATCTTGACCTTAAAGTTGCACTTAATATGAAAACAAAAACTGAATAGCTTATTTTAGAAATAAAGAAAGAAAATTTCAAACAGAGATAAAGCTAAATGAACAAGTTAAGTAGTAAAATGATATTTGTAACTTGTTTAAAGTGCAAACAAACCTAATTTTTTGGAACAGACCAACCTATTAAAACTTGTGTGTGTACCAAATTATGAATTCATTGTACTTTTGTCTCTGTGTCTGGTTAATTCTTACGTAATTGCAATTGCTAGGTTATTTTACTTTTCTAAATATGTATAAACAAATCGTGAGAATTGTCTCTACTTTAGCAAACGTAGCAAAACTATAAATGCCTAATGGAAAATTGAGTCATCTAATAAAGTTTGTAATAAATCTTCATTACCAATCACTGAAAATTAGGTTCATTGCCACCATGCTGGAATGAGATTTCAATCCAAGTTGTTTGTGTTTAGATAAACATTTTAAAAACAACTTTTCAATCACATTCACTTCGAATACTATTTTATTTTAGTTTACATGATTATTATTAATTAAACAGAAATTATTGTTCTTATATATTGATTTATCTAGATGATAGTGTAAATTTCTTTTAAATTGTCATTATAAGCACTATTTTTTCAAAGGTAGGTTACTCTTTTTAAGTTAAAACTATTAAAATAATATTACTTTTACAAGTTTATTCTTTCTGCAGAAAGAACGCTTATTTAGTTATCTTAATAATTTAATTTTAAAACTTATTTTCCTAAAAAGACAGAATGCAGAAGAAACGGAGTTCACGTGTTATTCATATTTTCTCACTTGTTTTTTATATCAAGTAAGTTATTATTACTTTATTCAATAGTTGGAAAATTTTCCAATATCCGATAAACATTTTATTTTCAGTTAATTTGACTTTCTTTGTTTTATTGTTTTAAATTTTTTTTTTTTTTTTTTTTGTATTTAAAAATAAATTAACATCTTGGTGACAAAACAGAAAAATGAGATGAGACAAAAACCTAGTATTTTAAGGAGGAAACGTAACACAGATTATGGTTTCAGTCCGTTTAAATTTGGCATGCATTGAATCACATACATATGCATATATGCAACGCAATATTTTTATAATAAGAAAAATGAAAGTGGCACTCTAACTCACGTAAAATCGTTACAAAATTATCTCAGAATATCAATATATACACCAATTATATATAAAAATAAAAAAAATGCATTTAACACTCTATCCGTTTCGGTTTCAAACCCTATGCATATGAAACCTTTATCGAATCTAAAATTTGTCAACGACGCAATATAGTTTTGCTTCTTTCAGCAAAACAGTGAAAATATATTATTTACTATTATTGTTTATGAAAAATAATTACAATTACGGAAACAAGGGAGAAATGATCTCTCTCTCTCTCTCTCTTTTTTCTTATCATGGATACTTATACGGCAATAATTTCATTTTAAAAAATATTATGAAAAGGATTATTGGAAGTAAATTGGTCTATAAATAGGAGTAGCATGTGTGTTGCCGAATTGCACCAACAGGAATAATATTCCGAAGATCTGTTATTTAGAAATCGCAGCATGCAAGTTCTTAGTTACATTTGTTTTGTTGTGACGTTTTGCTTTCTGCTCCTAAACCCTAGCCATGGTCTGAATCTGAAATCATTAAATTATTCCAAAGTTAAAAACGATGGTGAATGGAATGTAGGAGCAGCTACATGGTACGGAGAAGCAGAAGGTGCTGGATCTGATGGTGAGTATTAGTTAGCATGCATGGTGATAATAAAACAAGTGAAAAGTGTTGATTTTGAACCTTTTTAAATCTGTTGTAAAACATTAGTTTACAACATTATTAAGTTTTTAAGAATGATGAGATGAAACATGGGTGTTTTTTGTTGTGATGTGGTGTTGTAGGTGGTGCTTGTGGATATGGTGAGAGTGTGGAGAAACCTCCACTCTCTAAAATGATATCAGCTGGAGGTTCTTCTCTTTTTAGTGGAGGCAGAGGATGTGGAGCTTGTTATCAGGTGCATGCAACCTTATATGTTTTTTTTTTTTTTTTTTTTGGTTTAGATATAATATTTGTTTATTATACACAGTGTATTTTTATATTTTGTATGTTTTGAATTGTGATTAAAAACAGTGGTTATAGATCTTAAATGGATTAATAATATAATCAAATCATTATATATATATAAAGTATAATTTATTATAAGTTTCTTATCAGATTTAATTAAATATAAACTTACTTATTCATATAATAATAGAACAGTTAAAGTACAATCATTAAAATCTTAGTTTAATCATTATTGAAAATTTAATTATAAGTCTAAAGAAGTAAAAACAAAAAAAATTAAGTAATAAAAGAATATGACCTATATATTCATGGTTTAAAATTTTTGGTTGGAAGTAATATCCTTTATGAGGATTAAGTTCAAATATATGTTGTGTTTTTCTTGTGAATTTCCTCTAAATGATCATCAAGTATATTAAAACATGCATATTAAAGTTAAATTAATTAGTAATTTAATATATATTTAGATCTATGTTTTATTTTCATTTTTATAATACTTTATTTTATCTAATTGTGTTTCAATATTTATTAAATAAAGTTAATTTAGACTATTTTTTTAAATTGACATTAATACAGGAGAGAGGAAATAAAAGAATGCAAGATAAAATATGATTTAAGGATTAAATTGATTCTATTTAATAAATATTAATATTGAATTGAAAGAGGTAAATATTAATACCAAATTATTAATTAAAGATTAAAGTAAGTTATAAAACCCCCTTCTAATAAATATAGTTTGAACTGAAGGTGAAATGCACTAAATACCCAGCTTGTTCGGGAAATCCAGTGAGTGTGATGATAAGTGATGAATGCCCTGACTGTCACTTAGCATCAGTCCATTTTGATCTCAGTGGCACTGCACTTGGTTCCATGGCATCTCCAGGCAAAGCAAACAATCTTCGTAACGTTGGACAGCTTCAAATTCTATACAAAAGGTATAACTCTTTTTGAAAATTTATCGATAAATATTAGTTGTTACTTTCTGAATCCACGTTAAGTAATAATGTTTTGGGTTTGCAGGGTTGCATGCTCCTTCGGGAACTCCATAGCCTTTACCATCGACGAAGGGGCGAACCCATACTATTTTGCAGCTGAAATAGAATACGAAAATGGGGATGGTGACCTTGTGGAGGTTCAGGTGAAGCAAGCTAACTCTGACACGTGGCTTCCGATGCGACGTTCATGGGGTTCACGCTGGGCTTTGAACTTTGGTTCAGGGCTGAAACCACCGTTCTCCATTAAGCTCACTGAAGATGGCAACAACAACGGAAGGAACACCATTGTCGCTCGTAATGTAATTCCATCTCACTGGAAACCTGGTCAAGTTTATCGATCTGTTGTTAATTTTTAAACTCTCTTTCACATTTTCAGATTCTCACATATCAATCAAACCACAACTATGTATCACTAAATTTAGCTCTGTAATCTTTTATATTATCTAAATGCTGTCAAGTGTTCGCAATTTTAGTCTTCATTCATTTCTATAATAAATTTTAGGGTTAAATATGTTTTTGGTCCCTCAAGTTTGAGCGAAATTTGGGTTTAGTCTCTCATCAAAATTTTTGACCAATTTAGTCCTTCATTCTCCAAAATGCGTGAATTTAATCCTTTTAACCAAATTTTGTTAAGTTTATCTGACGTTTTAAGCGCATTTCATGATAGTATTTAAATTATTTATATTGTTTGACACATTTTTGCTTCAATGTTAACTTAAATACTATCATGAAATGCGCTTGAAACTTCAAATAAACTTAACAAAATTTGGTTAAAAGGACTAAATTCACACATTTTGAAAGATAAAGGACTAAATTGGTCAAAAGTTTTGATGAAGAACTAATTCTAAATTTTGCTGAAACTTGAGGGACCAAAAACGTATTGAACCCTAAATTTTATATTGTCTTTTTCTATACATAATACATAAATTCAAAATTGTTGTTTAAGAATTCGATGAATGTTATCATGAATAAAGAGGTGATTTAGTACCTAAAAAGAAGAGAAAGGAGGAAAAAAATCGTGGGTTCGATTCATCTGTCAACAAAAATTAACAGCTAATAATTCTGGATCAAAATAAAAAAAATTATGAATAAACACTTATATTTGTAGATTTTGTCATGCCATGTCCGATTAATTAGGGATCTTGATAAAAAATATGAAGAGATTTAATGTGATATTAATTTTTTGTATATTGTTGTTGTAGCTTTTAATGTATAAAATTATTTACACCCTATAATAAAAACACTTTACTTTTAATAGGTATGATGGAGAGAACTCATTCAATCAATGGCAAATGAATTCATTCAATCAATGGCAAATGAATTCATTCTTCAATTTTCTCTATTTTAGAAAATATTAATACTTTTGTCTAGTTTTGTATTATATTACCGCAATTATGTGGAGTATAAAATAATAAATAAAAATATATAAAATTAATAAACTAAGGGTATTGCAAAAGAGTCAAATGATAAAATTATATATATATATACACGTTGCTATTATTAATAGAAAAGAAAATGATAACAATGATCTAATATTTAACGAATATGATAAAAATTATGAAAGAAGAATTAGATATTTAATAAAAAATAATGATATTTTAATTCATTTAATAATGATATGATGTCATAATATAAGAATGATCGAAATAGTAAATTAAAGATAGAATATAAAGAATAAATATAAATATCATTATACTTTAATAAAATAACGTAACAAATCAAATTAACAATAATGGTTACATACTTTTAACAAAGACGTACTATTTCCATGAAAAATAAGAATTAAATAAATGAAATGAGAAAAATTTAATAATAAACCCTTCAAATTCGAAACAAATGATATTTTATTTTTAGATTGATCTGATGCAGCACTATAATGAACTAGCGTACACATAGACATTGTCACGCCTATCTGTAGGCAGTATTTTGTAAATATACGTGATAGTATATTAATAGGTGATAATAATGTAATATTAGTAAAAATAAAGTGAAATATATCAGAAAAGATGAGAGAATAACTGTTGATAAATAGAGAGAAAGAGAAGAGCATAAATAGACGATTTTATAAAAAAGTTTGTAAAAGTAACGATTAATTTTTAAAAAAATTATAAATAATTATATTTTAAAGGATAAAATTAGTATTTTGAATTATAGACACAGAAGAGGAAATCTCTTTATATATTGTTTTAGATATATGAATATATTATTCGAAACATTATGCTAACTCAAAGTGATTTCCTCCCAACATAAATTCTATGTAAAAGTATTGAAAAAAAAATGTGATGATGTTAAATAAGAAAAATTTATTACATATAAATTTTATTTTACAGAGTAGATTTTATATAGGATCGAGAATTACTTAATAAATATATATACATGATATATTTTTTAAGATTTATTTCATATATATATATATATATATATATATATATATATATATATATATATATTATATTTTTTTATATATATTTTATATATATATATATATATATATATATATATATATATATATATATATATATAATGATAGAGGTGTCAATTTGGTCCAGCCCACAGGGTTTGGTCCTGGCCCATGTGGGCTAGGGCCAAAAAAACCCATATTGAAAAAAAGCTCCCATCAAAGAAGCCCACAAGGCCAAAAACCTTACAAAAGCCCTGTGGGCCAGGGCCAACCCATGGGCTTTCATCTTCCACATGAAAAATATATTATTTTTTAAAATATATTATTATCTAAGGGACAGGCCCAACGAACCGGACAAGTACGACGACCCGAATAGGTTGAATGACCCGGACCTGCCCGACGACCTCAACATGCCCAATAACCTGAACGAGCTCGACAACCCGGACGGGCCCGACAACACGGACGGACTGACGACTAGGACGGGCCCAACCACACAGACAAGCTCAATGATACATACAGGCCCGATGAGCCAGACGGGCCCGACGACCCTAACAGGTTCGACAAAAAGGAGAGGAAAGACGAGCCGAATTGGCCCGACGACCAGGACGGGCCTGACAACCCGAACGGACCCAACAACCAAGACGGGCCCGACAACCCGGATGGGCCAGGTGATCCTAACGAGTTCGACGACCGGGATGGGAAAGACGATCTGAATGGGCCCGACGACCCGGACGGGCCCGACGACCTGGACAAACCCGACGATACGAACGGGCCCGACGATTGGGAAGGGAAAGACGACCCGGACGGACCCAAGGACCAGGACGGGCCCGACGACCCATATGGACCCGGCGACTAGGATGAGCTCAACGACCCGGACGGGCCCGACGACCTGGACGGGGCAGACGACCTAGACAGGCCTGATGACTTAGACGACCGAAAAGGAACCGACGACCTAGACAGGCTCAATGAACTGGATGGGCCGGATGACCTGGGTGGGCCCGACGACCCAGACGTGTCCGACGAACTAGACAGGCCCGATGACCCAAACGAGCCTGACGACCTTGACAGGCTCAACGACCCGGACGGGCCCAACGACCTGGACGAGCGCCACAACACGGACGAGCCCGACGACTCCGACGAGTCTAACTACCCGAAAGGGCTTGACGACCCAAACGGACCTGACGAGCAGAACGGGCCTGATGAGCAGAACGGGCCTAACGACCCGGACGGGCCCGACGATGAGAACAGGCTCGACAACCCGGATAGGCCCATCGATACAAATGGACCCAACGACACAGACGAGCCCAAAGATTGGGAGGGCCCGATGACCGGGACAAGCCCGACGATTTGAATAGGCCCTACGACATAGTTGGGTCATACGACACAGTCGAGCTCGTCTGGGTCTTCGAGACCTTTTGGATCTTTGTGCTCGTCCCGATCATCGAGCCCGTCCCGGTCTTAGGGCCCTTCTGTGTCATCAGGCCTGTTCTTGTCGTTGGGCGATCCAGGTCGTCGGGCCCGTTCTGGTAGTCAGGCCCGTCTGAGTCGTCAGGTCTTTCCTGCTCGTCGGGCCCGTTTGGATCATTCAACTTGATCTTTGACTCTTGTTTAATGTAGTATTATTTAGGGGGCTAACCCACCTTAGCCCTAGCCCTAACCCACTAGGGAGGGGGCTTTGGGGGCTGGGACTTTTTTTTTTGGCCCCCTCATTTGGGGCCCCCCTAAAAGGTGGCTTTATGAAGAGTGGGGCAGGACTGACCCATGGACTAGGGGCCAAATTGACACCTCTATATAACGACAGATCTTAGAAGGGGTCATGTCTTTTTAAAATTTTTTAAAAATATTTTCAAAATAATTTTTAAAATTTTTAAAATATTTTAGGTTAATTTTTATTTTTTTTATAAAATATAATATTTAACGTTAATAAATAAAAAATAAAAAATTAAATATGATAAAAAATAATAAAATTTATTGAGTTATTTTTCTTGTTCTCTTTTATTTTAAATTTTTAACATATTGTATTCATTTACTACTCTTGTATATTTTCTTTTGTTTTTTTTGTTTTAAAAAATAAATAGAAAGTTATACACAAATTCATTCTCCTCGCTCTCATTTATCACCAGTTCTTTTTCATTCTCTAACATAAAAAATGTAACTTCTTTTGCTTATTGATAGTGAAATATTAGTTTGATATTTAATACTTTTTTCATCTTATGAGTTTTTTGTATATTTATTTTTTAATGAAGAAAGAAAAGTTATGTAGTATATGTTCTTTCATAACCAATTTTTAAATGTGAATTTGTAAGACCCACTTTAATTCTGTCCAAAAATTTAAGGGCCTCTCTTAGTCAGTTGGGCCTAAGGCTGGCCCATAGGGCATCCCAAAACCCCTAAACCAGCCTAACCCTCTCATGTTCTGCCCACTCTGCAAAATTAGCCACCTTACTCCTCTTCTCTTTTTCCCTCAAACAGTGCTCTGCTAGGGTTCGAAGCTCATTCAAATTCAAGTAAGCTCAACCTCATTCTCTACTCCATGTAAGTTGTTCTTCCGCTCATGCTCTTTCTTCTCTAGCTTGTTTTCGTGGTTCCTATTAGGGTTCACCGTAGTAATCCCGTTTTCATTCTGTACCACTGTTCTCAGCTCTTGAGTATGCTTCTAGAGTTTTGGGTTCGTTGCCATAGGTGCCTGTGCTTTCCACTAGCATCTGTCCAGGTGAGGGAAGCTAGGATTTTTCATGCTTTTATAAATAATGTGCCTGTTTTGGTTCTATTGGGTGCTCTTGATGATTTGATGTGCTTTTAATGGTGTGAAAATAATCTGTGTACTATTTCTGGATGGATTTTTAGCTTTGCATGCGTGAGAGCAGGTGAGATCTACTATGCTAGCCTAAGCGAGCTGTTTGACGCCCAAACGGGAAGCTCTTGCCTAAGCAAGGAGCTCTCGCCTAAGCGAGAATGGCAGTAACTCACCCCCTTTGGTTTCGAGTGCTTGCGTGAGCGAAGGCCTCTTACTTGAGCGAGATGGGCTAGCTTGAGCGAGAACTCCTGAGCTTGAGTGAGATTGACAACAGAGTTGTTTAAATGCTTGTATGCTCCCATGATTGATTTGTTTACACTTTTAAAGCATGAAATATGATGCCAACGTTTTATACAGCGTGCTTGTGTTTTCTTAAATTTTTGTTGTTTGGGATTTCGTGTTTTTACATGTTGAAACCAGTGAAAATTTGTCAGTTTAGCTTAAACGAGAGATTTTAGCTTAAGCGAGATCAGTCTAGCTTAAGCGAGAGATTTTAGCTTAAGCGAGACCAGTCTAGCTTAAGCGAGACCAGTCTAGCTTAAGCGAGATCAGTTTAGCTTAAGCGAGAATTGCTGCAGAATTTAATTCCTTACTTTAACTTGAACTTGTGGATTGATTCAATTACTTTTAAAAGCATGAATTGGGCGAATGGGTATGAGTAGAATGGTTTATGGCCTGCGATTGATAAGTTTAACATGACCTTGGCATGTGACTTATATGGGATGGTTGGTTATCAAAGTGGCATGGTTTTGGCATGATAAATGATTCAATATTGATTGTTGGAAGCATGATGATTGGGTTAGTTAGGACGTAATTCCATGATAGTTTCATGGTGGTGCCTCATTTGGTTAGGACGTAATTCCATGAGCCTCTAGGTGAGACTTCATGGTGGTGTCTTAGTTGGTCGGAACGTAATTCCATGACCCCTGTTAGTAGGAGTTCATGGTGGTGCCCCATCTATATAATTTAGTAAGGATTCAAGGTAAGTTTGCATCGTGACACTCTAAAGAGCCAGTTAGTCTCACATAGAGCGTATTGACTCTAGTGGTGAGAGTAGTAGGAGGCCTGGAACTCATTAAGGGATAACCTTGTGTGTGGGGGATGAAACATTGTAACACTTAGCTTGGGAGAGCAGCTCGGTAGAGCAGGGAAGTTCACCACAAGTGCAAGCATTCGCTGAATCCGACTAATTATATGAATCCGGATGAGTCGTGTCTTGAGTCTTAGTGTATTGGTTGCATGTCACAACATGATTGGTTGATATTTGTATCTTTGGCTATAAAAATTTGTATGCATTGGTATGATAAAAATCGTTTTCTACTCTAGCTTACCCTTTCTGCTTGTTGTATGTTTTGTGTGTGTGGTGTTCTCTTTTTACGATGATCATCAATTTATTGATGTGAGTAGATGCGAGAACTCCTCGTGGTCAACAGGATAATGGAGACTCCGCTGCTTAGCTTTGGGTTGGATTCTACTGTCCAAGTTTCTTTTAGGGCTGTAGCCCATGTACTTGTTTGGCCCTTGGGCAATTATTTTGAATACTATAGACTCTTACTCCACTTTGGTCACTGGCATCTTGGTATGCTTAAATTTCTATTCAGGTTTCTCTTGGTTAAATGTTAGGAGTAGTGTCTATACTCCAGACCTTTGTTTTCGATATTATCATGTGTAACATTTCCTTTAATTAGTGTTATTAATTAAATGGGGTGTTACAGAATTGATTAACATAATTTTTTTTAGTAATTATGTCTCTCAATTTTTTATTGGATATTGAAAAATTATTTTTTAATCTTAATTTTTTTAAATAGGTAAATTCATGAAGAATAAAATAATAGATTCATTTTTTTAAGCAATAAAAAGAAAGATACCCATGAAGATTAAAACAATACAAATTTACTCCTTCACCTATTTTCATAGATGATATTAAGGATTCAATTATTAAATTGAGGAACTCTCTCTTAAGATTCAAGCAATTATAGGTGGGAATTTTCATATTAATTCTTTGGAATTATAAGTGGAAAATTTCATATTAATTCTTTGAAACTTGTTCTCAAAATGGAGTGAAAAAAATGAAATTATAAAAACTTATTTATAATGGGTTTCATCTCAAACACAACTTCAAAACTATCATTTTTCTATGGAAAAACATATAAGGAGATTTCAATACTAAATTATACATACTTTAGTTATATTGGTGAAAATAATAAAATATATAAAATTTAAGTATATTATTTTGGCCCCTTCAACAATTTTTATCAAGATCCACCACTATATATATATATATATATATATATATATATATATATATATATATATATATATATATATATTATGATATGTAAA
>Ga0214542_1009839_pt1 | contig 14465 bp, 5 predicted proteins | sample CNSS1metaG_FD_160096 | JGI IMG/M metagenome (GOLD analysis project Ga0214542, IMG submission 160096) | Root nodule microbial communities from cowpea collected in UCLA plant growth center, Los Angeles, California, USA - CNSS1 | ecosystem: Host-associated > Plants > Roots > Nodule | place: USA...
ACCAAGAATGAACTTGACACCTTCTGATTCCAGCATCCCGTTCAAATTTCAAAGGAGGCAATTTCCAATATCCTTATGCTTTGCGATGACAATAAACAAAAGCCAAGGTCAAACTCTTTCTAAAGTTAGACTTTATCTTTCTCGCCTAGTTTTTACTCATGGACAATTGTACGTAGCAATTTCTAGAGTCACATCAAAGAAAGGACTAAAAATCTTAATTCTGGATGAAGATGGAAAAGCAACCACTACAACTACAAATGTGGTTTACAAAGAAATATTTGAAAATCTTTGATAAAGGTATACAAATTACTTTTATATAATTCTTACAATTTTTCAATTGTTGTACATTTAACTGTATTTATTTTTTACCTTGCAGATTACAATTGGTGCAGATTACTTTATTTTTTAGGTCGATATACAAATTTTGGTGCACATTATAGTTCATGGAGATTAGTAGTGTATAATATATAGTGATTGATAAATGTTTTGATAGTTGCATTGGACATCATTTTGTTTTCCAGGAGCTACTTCTTTGAATTCCAGTAATGCTACTTATATATTAATACACTATTGTTTCTTTTATTAGTTATATATATGTTGGTTTTCAGTTGTTATTTGTTGCTTTACTGTATTGTGAACAATAAATGTCTATATACATGTGCTTGGGTGTTACTGAAAAAACAACATTCATTTAAATTTACATAATTGCATTTCATTTCTTTAATTTTCTAAATGTTAAAGAATCTGCATTATATATTTTTTCTGTTACTTTACCTGTAACTTCTATACTTTATTTTATCTGTTACTTTTTGTGTCAGTGAACAATAACAATTTTAAATTTGTTGTCACTGTTTGCACGTGATAATGTTCTCTATTCTGACTTAAACTTTCCCATTCCTTCACAACTTTCACTTTACCATTTCATACACATCCTTCACTCAACACTACATTTGAACCTCCATTTCTCTACAATTACAAAATTGGAAATGGAGCAAACCCAAGATCAGAGAACAATACTTTGGAAGTTCAACACCATCTACATATTCTCTAAGGTATGTCTTAAATTTTAACACAAATACAAATTTAGATCTATTACCATGCATTGAGATTTTCTGTTCTATGTGGTTCGCAGTGTTCTGTATTCATAACGTATGTACTACACTTTCATATATATCTAAAGATTTCAATGTTCAGAATTTTTTCATTTTTTTATTTTTTTCTATTTATTTTTGAAATGAATTATTAATTCTGAATTCAATTTTTATCAACGTCTGTTTATAAATAGATATATTTTTTGTTGCTATATAAGTCTGTTGACAACTTATATATGTTTTGTTTTTCATTCTGTTCTTGTAGAAAAAATATTGATAATGTCTTTATTGTTTGAAAATAATTTAGTGTCCTCATTATTTTGTAGCCATTTTTGTTTGTTGATCAACACTTTGTTGTTAGTTATGCACACGAATTAGGCCCACAGTGGCACTTGGTAGATGTAAATGGTATGAGCACAACAATTACCTATAACATGGATTCAGATAACCCAAGGATCACTGAAGGTTGGTTTAATATGAGAAATTTGTATCAAATTCAAAGTGATTCTCACATCCAGTTTCAGTATTTGGGAAATTGTTTATTTCACCTAACAGTGTTTAAAGGTGGATGTACACGAACAAGTTGGACAACATTTATGAACCGTATTACTCATCAAAATACAAGATCTATATTTTCAGTGAAATTGTCAAAGTATCAAAGCAAAGCAAGTCACTTGGTATATTCCTTCTTATTTATTATTATGCTTATTACTATAATTAAATTGAAATACTTATACTAACAATAAACGTTTTAATCATGTAGGATTTGCCATCAAAATTTGCCAACTTTATTCGGGAGGTGAAGGTAGAAGACGTCTTTCTTATAGGGCCTAAAACTATAGTGAATTGCAAAATACTAATATCCAACAAACAACGAAGTTCAACAAAGATTGGTCAAGGTTGGAGGCTATTTTGTTTTGAAAATGAATTAAAAGAAGGAAATATTGTTGCCTTTCAAGTAGACAATGATTTCATCGAATCAAATGTTGAAGTATTCGTGAATGGTTCTTGTTGTGATTAGATTAACAATAATTTTGTAATGTTGATGAATTATGGTCATTGAACTTTGTTATATGACAATATAGTTGTGTACTTCATCAATTATGGATATTGAACTTTGTTATATTACAATATAATTGTTTATAATAAATGGTTATTGAACTTTTCCTAATTTAATAATTTATGATAATTATTACAAATAATCCCGTGCATTGCACAGGTCAAAAAACTAGTTTTAAGACAAAGATAAATATTATTTATCTTTATAGTTATTTTAAAAATATTTGGAGAGATATAGACTATTTGACAAATATAGTTGGTTGATCATATTAATATGTAATATAATTAAATTAATTAATTAATTAAAGATATATGATAAATAAGATAATTATTTAAAAATATCAAATAAAATATCTAAAGATATATTTTTCCTAAATTATCTTCTATCATAAAGATAAAGAAAACTGCAAGGTCCAATTTTGTTGTTGCTCTCTTCTTGGTTTAGCCAAACTTCTTTACTTTTTCAAGTTTTTCTTGTCGTCTTCATGCAATGCTTGGCTTGGATTTTTGTGATTTTGCTAATTTCTTATTCTTGGATTTATAACATTTTTTTGTATATCATGCTCAATAAACACAATTATAGGAAATCTCAATTAAATCAATCTTTAAGCACAAAAATTAAATTAAATACCCATAATTAAACATTAAATGAGGGCAAAAATACGCACTCATCAATGTGACCAAATCATCATCATTTTTTTTTGTCTTTTTCAAACTTTTTGTTTTGATGGATTTTTTTTATTGATGAACTGTCTGTCAAACAAAAGCGCAAACATTATGTCAACCGTCGGTGTGAGGATGACCCTTGTTCAAGGTAATTTAAAGAAAAATATTTGTTATTTTAAGGCTCAAAGGGATAACAAAGGATGACATTTTTTTGTTTTTCGATAAAGAAACATGGCCACACATGATTTCAAAAACATGATTATTTTCTCTTTCAAAATTTAACTCAGGAAAAAATTGGATTTATGTCACAAGTTGCCCCTTATTTTATTCTTGCCTTTTTTTTTTGCCTAAATCGTCCTTTCAGATTTTCAATCTAGTAGACATTTTTTTTTCATGTTAAGAGATTTGCTTGCAGTCTATCTAAGACAGTGTGTTCCTTTTATGTTAATCCTCCATGAAATACAAAATGTAGGCTTCAGGTTGGAAAGGTAATGGAAAAATGATGAGTTTGAATATTTTATGTTCTTCAAATAAGATAAATGCTTCAAAAGTTATAATATGAAACATTATTTATTTATTCAACCTACTGATTTAACCTAAAAAGTTGTCTACTTTTCTTTTTTTTTAACTACCCTTAGGTTTTTTGTCTAGAGAACTTTATTTTTCTTCTGTTTTTTTTCCTTTCTTTTTATTTTTTCTTTTTTTTTTAATTTCTTTTTTGTCTCGACAGATTTAGGGACCACCCAATCAGTGCAGGCAAGGATAAACTTGGAAAATCTACCCAGTGTTAGGGTTCATGTTTATCAAATTAGGTAATGTCAATGTTTATAGGACAAATCCTTCATTTTGGGAAAGGCGAAATATGGATGTTTTTGTTAGATTTGATGCACCAATATTTCACAACCAAGATGGGGGGTGAATTGGTTTTTCAAACTTTTGCCAAGTTTTAGCAATTTCAAGACTGTTTTGATAAACTCTTTGATTGTTGAATCAATTGAAATAGTGTGATTGGAAGCTTAATGTTTGAAGCATTTATACCATGTCAAAATATAGAGAAGAAGAGATAAAGCACACAAAAGATTTATACTGGTTCGATTCCTTAGAATCTACATCGAGTTTCCCCTAGCAAACCACAACTAGAGATTTTCACTATATCTCAAGAATTACAAGATTTACATATACACTTGGTAAATCTAAACTCTAAGATAAAAGATCACACAAGCAAGGCTATACCACACACTTGCTTCAACAAATAAAAACAGCAAGGCTATCACACACACTTGCTTTAACAACCAAAAACGGCAAGGCTATCACACACACTTGCTTTAACCAAAAAACAGTAAAACATAGAGTTTCAAACTACACTTAGAACACAAGAACACAACCTAAAAATTAGATTGAGTACACCTTTTCCAAGTCTGAATTTTCTTCTTCTTGCCAAGCCAAATTTGATGTTTCTTGATGAAATTCTCAAGAGGATCTTCCAAAATTACTCCAAAAACTTGTTTCACACCTTTCTTTCTTTCTTTGGGTTGAACAACTCTGTTAACAACAGGTGCAAAGTCTATTTTTATATATCAGTTGCTGTTAGCACGAGCCTAGTTGACTACATTAGTTGGCTGGTCGACTATCGGGGCAGCAGATTAAGAGTTTCAGGATATTACACACATGTCACGTTTAACCATTGTCATGCTATTATGGACATCATAAAAAACTTTTCAGATACACTTAATCAACAACAATCTCCCCCTTTTTTATGATGGACAAACATGCATAGAACCTTTCTCCCCCTTTGGACATGATAAAAAACAAGGATAAAAAAGAAGAAAACAATGCAAAGAATAGCAAATCTAAATGAAGTATATAGCTAAAAGCATTCAAAACCATGGGCTACCTTTGCTCCCCCTAACTTGAAACCCCCTATATGATGAATAGGCCAATGAAATCATAGAATGTCATAACTATGGAATGCATGTCATTATATAATATGGTATCAAAGTAAAATGCAGCAGATGCAGATAGGAGAAATTGGAATATCAAAGTACAAGCAATATTGTCAAATCAAGTAACAAGAAAAGAGCAACATGGACTTAATGGGCAAACCAAATACAACAAATTTTATCATATGAGCTCAAAGTACAATCAATCACAAAAGAACAATCTTGATCCCAAAATCTAGAGGCATGGTTACACCCCCTAGGAACAAACACCCAACACCTATAGGTACTTTCTTATCATAGATTTTCAAAGATTAAAATGTAAAAAGTGTTGGTGAGAGATGGATCATCAAAGCATCATGTAATCAATTTTGCAGAAGATTAATTAATTTGGATTTTGGCATAAACGAATATCATAGAGCAAAAGCATAAGCACAACAATATAGAGAAAACAATCTTTTAATTGATTATCTAGTTGATTATATTATGTCGAAAAATATGAAAAATGCACATTTTACCTCAAACAAGTTATGTTTAGTATGTCAAAGTCATGGTTCTTCCTTTTTAGTGAACAAGCATGCAATAAATCCAAAAGATGAGTTGTCAAAAGCATAATGAATGATACTAAGAAAATTATATTCACCATATGTCTTTAGCAACTATTTGGGTGTGAAACTCCCCCTTTTTGGGCATTAGCAAAATAAGGGTATGAAAGAAGAAATATTCAGTACGAATTTCACAAATATGGATCAGACAGAGAAGTGGTAAAAAAACACATATAACAAATAAGCAAAAGATGTGTCCTATATCAGCTATCAAATTAGATTGGGCATTATACAGATTAAAACCAAATTAAGCAAAAAATGAAAGCAAAAAGAAGAACGATAGCAAGATTACAACCCCATTAATCAGACATTCAACTTGTAGAGATCCTTCCTCATCATCAACAATGGTAGCGACAAATTTCTCTTGTTCTTCCTCAAACGCATATGAAAGTTGTAGGAAGGATGAACAACAACAACACAATTCAAGGGTTTTAAAGAGATTGGAAATTTTAAAAACAATTAGAGAATGAGGATTTAGGGTTCTGATCTTATTTAGGGATTTAGTAGTGTTGTTTATGGCTTTTGAAATTAATTTGAAAAGTTATCTAAAAAACTTTACCAAACCAAGTTTATTGCAGACATAGTTAACAAGGTTACTAATCTAGTCGAATAGGTGCGAATTTTGACACAGGAGCACAAAAAAAGACGTGGCTAGTTAACTAGCAAGTCAACTTATTTTATGCAGAATGGGAAAACATGATGCAGAAATGACAAAGTCTAATGCAGTATTAAAAAATAGTTAACTAATGAGTCGACTATGTAATGTAGAAACAGAAAAAATTGGTGCAGTGGTGACAAGTCTGGTGTAGTATTTAGATGATAGTTAACTAGGTAGTCAACTTTATTTGCTGCAGAATGGTAAAATTAATGCAGACTTTTATGCTGTAAATGCGAAATCAAGTAAGCCTAATTCATTAAAATGTTGAAGAATAACAACATATATGCAACAACACAATTTGTATTTGTAGGAAACACTTTTGGTGCTAAAAGATTAATTTTTATGTCCTAAGAAACATCATCAAAAAGTGTTAAAAGTTGTTTTACTCATATCATTATTGAAGTAGGGAATGATTCAAACTTATCTTTACTTGTGCAGCCCAAAAATAATATCACATTGATCATTAGGCTTTTCATAAACCCTACAAAGCAGTTTAAAGAGATGATGTCGGTACCCAATTGAATTTGGGTCCTTTCATGTTAGACAAAACATTTGATTCTTTAGCTATCCATTTATATTTACCCTCAGGAACACCACAATTCTTAAAGTAACATTTATTTTATGTATGGCCAGGTTCACAACAATAAAAGCATACAATAGAAGATGGTTTACCCAAGTTAATGAATTTCCTTGACTCTAGTCGACTACTTAGTTGATTTTCGTGTTATGCATAACCTATGCCTTCTCTACTCAATACACTTCTTTGGGAACCTAAAATTGCATACAAATTATTTCTTCCTAGAGTGAATCTAGTTAATGTACTCATTATATATTTAATTCTTTCTAATTGTTTGGAACAATTTTCACAATTAATCACACTCTTCTTACAATTACAACTTTTATGCTTTTCCATATTTTCAAGCTCAGTTTTCAACTCTTCATTTTCTATTTCAAGTTGTTTTAATCTGTTTTCAAGCCACCTATTTTCACCTTTATGTTTGTTATTAGAATATTTCAATTTTCTATCCTTTTCATGCAACTCATTATATACATCAAGTAGTTGATAAAACCTGCTTTCATACCTTTCACCAATGGATTCAAGATTACTTACACTACTGGCAGAGGATTTTGTATCAGCCATTAAACACAAATTTGTTTCTTCTTCATGGATTTCACTTGAATCACTAGAGGTGCTGGAGTCATTGTCCTCCCAAGCAATATATGTTTTCTTCACTCTCTTAGATTTGTTTGTAGCTTCACTATTTTCCTCTAATTTCTTTTTGATCTTGAAAATTGGGCAATCAAATTTGATATGACCAGATTTTCCACACTCATAGCATGTTGGAGTCCTAGGTGAATGTTGCCTCTTGGAAGGGAATCTTCTATTTCCTACAGCTGCATATTTTGCATTAGATTTATTTTTGTACTTCAAAAATCTTGAGAAACGTTTTACCATCAGATTCAGTGTTTCAGAATCAGAATTTTCATCCTCCTGATCTGCTTTTTCTTCAACTTTGCTAGTTTGGCTTTTGCTGATAGTTTTTGCAGTAGCTTTTAAAGCAATGCTTTGCCTTTTCTCTCCTTCCTCTTCCTCTTTTAGTCGTCCAAGTTCCAATTCATGTTCTCTTAGTTTTCCAAAGAGGGTTGCCATACTCATTGTGGTGAGATCTCTTGATTTTGAAATTGTAGTGACCTTAGGCTGCCATGCTCTATTCAGACTTTTCAGTATTTTGATATTCAGTTCTTCCTTTTCAAAGACCTTTCCCAAGGCTATGAGATGATTCACAATATGAGTGAACCTTTTTTGCATATTATAGATTGTTTCTTCAGCCTTCATCCTAAACATTTCATACTCCTTGATTAATGTGTTCTTTCTAGCTTTCTTGACTTCATATGTGCCTTCATGAGTCACCTCTAACACATCACACATTTCTTTGGCAGATTGACAAATTGATACCCTGTAGAATTCATCCAATGTTAGTGCAGATGAGATTATATTTTTGGCTCTCACATCATAATGAGCACGTTTATTTTCATTAGGAGTCCAAGAAAAAAAATCTTTAGGCATAGTTTTTCCTTCCTCAGTTTTTGTAGGTATGAATGGCCTTTTTACAATAGCATCCCATACACCATTATCAATGGATTCTAAAAAGATTTTCATTCTGATTTTTCAGAAGGGATTGTTATCTCCAGAGAATAAGGCTGGTCTGTTTATTGAAGCCCCTTCTGAAAAAGTTTGTGAAATATTGGCCATCTGTCAGGATCTAGTCAATTATGGATTCGACTAACCAGCTCTAGTGCCACTTGTTAGATTTCATGCACCAATATTTCACAACCAAGATGGGGGGTGAATTGGTTTTTCAAACTTTTGCCCAGTTTTAGCAATTTCAAGACTGTTTTGATAAACTCTTTGATTGTTGAATCAATTGAAATAGTGTGATTTGATGCTTAATGTTTTGAGCATTTATACCATATCAAAATATAGAGAAGAAGAGATAAAGCACACAAAAGATTTATACTGGTTCAATTCCTTAGAATCTACATCGAGTTTCCCCTAGCAAACCACAACTAGAGATTTTCACTATATCTCAAGAATTACAAGATTTACATATACACTTGGTAAATCTAAACTCTAAGATAAAAGATCACACAAGCAAGGCTATACCACACACTTGCCTCAACAAACAAAAACAGCAAGGCTATCACACACACTTGCTTTAACAAGCAAAAACAGCAAGGCTATCACACACACTTGCTTTAACCAGAAAACAATAAAACATAGAGTTTCAAACTACACTTAGAACACAAGAACACAACCTAAAAATTAGATTGAATACACTTTTTCCAAGTCTGAATTTTCTTCTTCTTGCCAAGCCAAATTTGATGTTTCTTGATGAAATTCTCAAGAGGATCTTCCAAGATTGCTCCAAGAAGCTATTTCACACCTTTCTTTCTTTCTTTGGGTTGAACAACTCTGTTAACAGCAGATGCAGAGTCTATTTTTATAAATCAGTTGTTGTCAGCACGAGCCTAATTGACTACATTAGTTGGCTAGTCGACTATCGGGGAAGCAGATTAACAGTTTCAGAATATTACACACATGTCACGTTTAACCATTGTCATGCTATTATGGACATCATCAAAAAACTTTTCAGATACACTTAATCAACAACAGTTTTCAAAGCATGTGCACATGAATGTTTCAAAAGAAAAAAGTCAAGCCTTTTTCTTGATTAAACATGTGACCTCAAAAAAGTGTGGCACCCCATTATTCTTTTTTCTTTTTGATTATTCATTTTCTATTATTTTGGCTGTTATTTTTGCCAAAATAATGAATTTGATGATTTGTGAGAAAAAAAAAAGGACTCATAACGTGATAATCTTATTTTATTTCTTTCCAATCATTTTTTATGACACTGTTTATTCATATGAGGTGAGATGCATGATATGGATTAAAAAACTATGTACATGCCACTATGAATAAAGATAACAATTGAATGCAGTGCGAGTTTGTGTCCCAAGAGACACTTATTCACTTTGTATGCCAATGTAATTAAAGAGCACCATGCATGATATGCAACAAATTGAAAAACTACATGATATGTAATGCATGTGCCTCAATAGGCAATTATTCCCATGATATGATGATGAAATGTGATACACTTATTTAAAAACACCATGCATGATATACAATTAAGTGACATAATGAAATGCATGTTTACACCTCAAGAGGCGCTTATGTTCATGAGATGTTATATATGATATAATAATGTTATGCATGATATGCCATTAAAATAATGAGATGCATGAGTGTGCCTCAACATGCACTTATTCACATGTATACTATGTGTAAAACCCGAGAAAATTAAATAATTAAATAAATAATTATTTAATATAAATACGGGTAATGGAATAATTATGACATTAAATGTGAGCATTTATAACAAGGAACGGTACTAGCTCAAGTGGTTAAGAGTGTTGGGTCAATATGAAAGGACTTGTGTTCGAGTATTATTAATGCCAATTGTGTGTTAATTTAATTGTTTATTATTTTAATAATATGTTTGACCATGGTGCATGATATTAGATTCTTAAATGAGTGAGAATTATCATGAATCATGTATTGGTTGAATTGGTTGTGTGCTTGCTTTAAAATTGTGTGGTTGTGTGTTCGAACCTTGGTTGATGTGAAATAGGTTCCTTTTTGCCAAATTACTTATTGGCATGGATGGGAAAGGTTAGAAACCCTAGTGTGAGAAACCAGAAGGGCTGAAAAATCATTAGGTTAATGAGAATTGATGGCCATTAACCTACACAATTAATCAAATTCGTTTTTTTATTAATTTTATTAATTAGAGGAGGAAAAGGGTAGTCATTAGGAGAGAAAATAGCGGAATAGTGAGTTTTGATTGCGTCTAAAAAAGTGTAGTCTAAGGGGGAGAAGAGAAGGTTGTTTTGGTTGGTAGAGGCAAATTAGAAGCCAAGTATTGCGAAGACAAACAATATGAGTGTGTTTGAAGTAGGAGAATCCAGGTAAGGGGAAGCTGAACCTTTGTGTTTTATTTTGTTTGCTTCCAAGTGATCACTGTATGTGTTTAGTAGTGGGCTTCCACATGTTAATAATGTTGTGTTTGAGGTTACCTTGTGGTTAATGTTCCATGGTGAATGATGTTTTCGTTGGTGCTTGCATAATATGTTGTTGTTTTGCGATCTCCGTGAGGTTTTGATTGAGAAAGAAATTATGCGAAATTCATTATGGTAATAAGCATAGCATAATTCACGTGGGTTTGTGGGGTGCAACCTTGTGAGGTGCGCGTGTGTATTTGTATTATACATGATAAAGTTGGGGAGTTGATTAGAATTTTTTTACGAGGCAATTCGTTGGGGTAGTGTTAACATTTTTCAAAAATTTAAAAAGCAAATCAAACATCAGTATTTTTCCTTTATTCCATTGGTGGTGTGACGTAAAGGAATAGAGCAGTACTTATAGCTTTATATAGTCAGTTCAGACTTGAGAATGGTTGTGGTAGTGTTATATAAGAGATGAAATTGTTATACTATTTTCTCGAGGCATTGTTATCCATCCAAAATTTTGTGTGTACTATGAGAAATTGGAGATATAAAATATTGTAATTGTTAGATAGGTGGTAAGGTGTAGAAGGCTAAGAATGATTTTATGAAACCATACAATACTAGATGAATATGATGGAATGATGTAGTGGTTTATTGTTTCAAAATATAATATAGCTGGAAACCTTGTATTGAAATGATGGATGTAAATTACATTAAATGTAAGCTAGAGCAAATATGGAATTGGAGTATCTGGTGTTGTTAAGTGAATAAATTTAGAGAAAGGAAATAAAACATTTGGTTAGAAATATTTTCTTTCAGAAATAGGCAATGGACAACGGTGTTGAGGGCTAAGAACTTGAAATGATAAACTTTTGGAGATAGACGGATGCGTGATCTCATTTAACCAAATCTAAAATGTTAATATTAATTGATAAGTGGACTAATAATTTTTAAAAGGATGGAATTATAGGTGTTCATTTTATATAGAATAAAATGGAAGGGTTTTAATTAGGAAATTAAAGCGTAAAAGTGCATTAAGAGTTGGGAAATTGGTATGAGTGTAGTGGGATATTTTCAAGTCAAGTTTTGGTTTACAGATAGTGGATTCTTTTTCTAAGGTGCAATAAATGTTTTTTTTTATACATTATTTTATAATTGTATATCGTTAATAAAATATGATATGAATATAAAAGTTAAAAGGTTTAATTTATTATTTTAGCGGTTGTGGTTATAAATTTAATTATTACATACAATTTTACTTTGATGTGGTATTTAAATACTTTGGATGTTTATTTATCACGGTTAGGTAGTAAGATGTAGGTATCTTAAGTATACTGAATATAAAAGGTTTTTTTTTTACTCATATATTTTCGTTATAGATGAAGTTAAGTATTTGTGTTTTGTGTGTGATTATGGGTGGTGGAGTTAGCTATTAGTAGGGGTATCCTGAAACGCCTGATGCGGTGAACTAGGATTATCAGGCGGTCTGCATACATTTTCGTCTGGCAGTGTTTAGGTAGTGCTAAGCGATAGCACAGGGAGTTGTGTTTTCTTTTGGCTTGTGCTTTGTGTAGTTATGGTGTTGAATCTGGACCAGGAGATGCTGGATAGTGTCATGAACGGGTAGGTTCATGTTAATGATGCTCTCGTGTGAAGATACGAGCGGGGAGGTTCGTATGTTCCGTGCTCGCACTTGAGGGCTGTTACGAGCGGGGAGGTTCACACTTGTTGGATCACGTGTGTTAGACTACAGGCGGGGAGGTCCGAAGAGTTGGACTACGAACGAGGAGGTTCGTAGAGTTGGACTACGAGCGGGGAGGTTCGTAGGGGCAGGACCACGAGTGGGCAAGTTCGTGGAAGCATGTTATATCCCGGGTCCATAGTCAAGTAATTGTGTGTTGGAAAACCTTAGGGCAATAAGGTTTCTTGGCTAAGGATTAACTGAAATAAAGTGTTGGGGTGAATCTTTATTTTATGAAATTATAAATTCATATTGTTATGAGCTCACCCTTTATGTTTATGTTTGGCGATGATCGTGTGACTTGTCACACGGGAGTAAATGATATTCCATGTGATGTTGGTGATACCTAGAGACCGAGAGACGGCTAGCATGGAATTTTATGCTAGTGATGCAGTTTATGTGTTTTTTTTAAACAATTCAGTCGATTTATTGGAACTTGTAATACATTTATGATTTGACTTATTTAAATTTGAGCACGTTGAATAATTTTCAAATTTTCTCGCGTTTGGAAATAAATAATTATGACGTTTGAATTTCATGTATAAATTATTTGTTTTATTTAAGTAATTTCCAGTAGGGACGTTACACTATACACATGAAAAGGGGAGGATTAAAGCAAACAATCTCCCTTTGTGCCTTAACAAAGGTTTGACGCTTAAAGTCTAAGGTGAAGTAAATCCATGATCACTAGAGCTATGACCCTTTTCATTGTGATTCCACAACAATTAAGTAATCAACTTGGTGTGGAAGCATGAATGAAGAGAACAAACTCTAGCTGGGGTTCTCACAATGACCACTAGGGAAGTTCATCCACTATGGCACTGTTACACAATCCCCCTCTAATTCTAAGTTAGACAAACCCGGGTATAGGGCCCCACTTTTGTAGTGCAAAATGTGTGTGTGAAGGGAGAATGATGCATACCCAAATCCCACCTGCAAAACAGCCAGAAAACTTCCCAAGCAAATATAACAATTTCAAAATATCTATCAAAATAAGCAAAAGTAATTCACACACAATTAACCCAAAAAGAAAATATATACAAACACATGAGGACAAAAATATACAAATAAAAAGAAGTGGGAAAGAAAACATCAAGATTGCATATCTAATTAAATGGCTTGACTCTCTAGCGTCTCAATGGAGTCGCCATCTGTCACAACAGAAATCGCGACAAGATGGCGAACCGAAAAAGAAATGAGTCTAAAAGAGATTTGGAGTTGCCACCATAGTTATTTCTGGAAAACTATGGAAAACCACAAAGATAAATCAAGTCTACGAAAAACCATAATTTTGGGTTCGAGAGTCGATTACGTGTAGGGAAGGTGTTAGCACCCTACAACACCTACCCAAGGGTAGTATCTTTAATTAAACATGCAAAGTTGATGTGGTTTTCAAAATGTTAATTTTTCTCAAAAGTAATAAGACAAATAATACTAAAAAGAAACAAAAATATCTTTTGGTATTTGGGTTCGACAAGGATTGACCTTGGTCCTACATCTTCTCATTCAAAAGGAGAAATCAGGGTTACATAGTTCTTTATGATTTTTTGTTAGAAAGCGTTGATGTTTCCAATTTTTGAAATTTTATATTTTTTTGGTATTTTTTAATTACTTGAAAATAGGTACCATACGACGTGAGCGGCAAGACAGACACCAAAATTGTAATACCCGCATAACGGATACCCGACAAATATGGGTACGGATACGAAGCGGATATTTATCCAGCGGGTAGGGTACGGGGGAGCTACTACCCGTATCTTACCCGCCCCGTTGAAATCCCTAAAAGGAACTCAACAAAAAAGAAAGAATAAAAACAAGTGGTGAAGAAATTAAAAACCAGGGTGCGCGAGGTAGAAAGGGGTTAAACCCAACTCTTCAAACATTATAAACTAGGGTTTCTCTGCAAACCTAAGAGCCCTCTTCTTCTCCAACGCAGAACCATGCCTCCATAGAACTAGTCGGCTACTACATCTTTCGCAACACCTCTGACGGCCAACCAACGCTGCCGCTGATATCGATGTCGTTAGGCGATCAAATTACCACTACTTTAGCAACTTCAGTATTGCCAGTTTGTAGTGAAGAAAATAGTTAGGGTTAAGATAACCCTGAGTCGTCTCACAACGAATACGGAATTGA
>Ga0214542_1009840_pt1 | contig 14462 bp, 8 predicted proteins | sample CNSS1metaG_FD_160096 | JGI IMG/M metagenome (GOLD analysis project Ga0214542, IMG submission 160096) | Root nodule microbial communities from cowpea collected in UCLA plant growth center, Los Angeles, California, USA - CNSS1 | ecosystem: Host-associated > Plants > Roots > Nodule | place: USA...
AACTTAGATTTAGGGAGAATCAATATGAAATGAACACAAATTAAAAGCATAAGTGCCAGATTTTGTTATGAATCTTTACTGAATTTTGGCACTTATCATTGCTCTACCCACACTAGGTTTTTCAAAGCCTTCATGTAACATCCCGTTAGGATATTACTGGTTTAAATAAATAAAACAATTAATATCAGAAAGATATCGCAATTATAAATAAACTTCATTTCCCAAAAGCGCGGGAAATTTAAACTTTTATAATTTCAAGATTTAATTCCAAATCCAAGATTACACAAAACTGAATAATGCAGAACGGTCTCATAGACTTTTACATTTTATTTCAAAATACAAATAACATAAAGCCATAAAAAGTCTCCCATGCTATCCCCCGCTCCGTATCTATGCGTCACCGGCACCACCTGCATCAACATCCTCTGCTCACATGTACCGCGTACACGATCAGCGCTAAACACAAGCAGATAGGGTGAGCTTATGCAATCAACATACATCATAACAATAAATATATAACCAACCATATAACTATATTTTCTGCAAATAACCAATATACAATCTCTTTCTCTAGTCTCTATCGTTTGGCCACAACCAGACCATTCGTGTTCTACCTCTTCTAGTGATTACTCCAAGATAATTTGCTGCCAAACCTATCGGCCACAATCGATAGAGCACGTGCGGGAACCAATGCCACGGATCATACACCGTAACGCCAGGTGGAGTTCCCATTTACGAACATAGTCTGTAATGTCCCAAGACTACCAAACTCGTCAGCGATTTACTGAGGAGAGCAATCTATCTGGACCCATCCGTACTGTCCACAACCAGCACACTCACACCGGTAACACTCGCCAACCCGAGCTTAACTCAAGGGTTCCTCGTGTTCATCCGCCATCCCGAGCTCAACTCGAGGGATGCCATTCCGAGCTCAACTCCAGGAATGTACGTGCTTAACCCTATCCCGAGCTCAACTCAAGGGATACGTTCCGAGTTCAACTCAAAGAACCCAGCAATCTTACATTTGAAGCATCACCAAAAGCCTTGTAGGTCACCCTACAAAGTCCAATAACTAGGACTTACAACCGCCAAATCACCTAGCGGGGGACACGTACCACTAGGCGCTACAACTTCCAGACCGCCTGGCGGGGGACACGTACCGCTAGGCGCCAAGCGCCTCAAAACACGCAATTACAGCAGCCACCGCCTGGCGGAACAGACCACATCGCCAGGCGCCAACTCTCTAGTAGACCTCAAGTCCTGCAGATATCGCCTGGCGGAACATCCTTCACCGCCAGGCGCCTCGCATCTTATAGATCTCCCTGGAGTAGAACTATCGCCTGGCAGACTTAATACTACTGCCAAGCGCCATACCAGTACCTGCGTTGTACTGGTTTAAAGGGGTCAAACCTGCTCCCATCATTCACTTTCTACTTCCAAATTCTAGCTAAGTTATCACCACTTAGGTACATCACCCCTCAAGTGACTAATTCCCTATCCAAATTTCCACTTCCATTCATGTAATACATCCCAGTATGCTTGATAAAAATACACAGATTTATCTTATGTTAATATTTCTCACCCTACCAATTCACAATTCACTCATTACCATTACCAAGTTTGTCTCTAATTTCCCATTACAATTACCTAAAGCCTGCCAACAAATCCTTCCACCTCAACTCAATCCTCTAACTAATACATTTCTCATTCACCACTTAACATTCCCAATTTCATTCACTCTTCAACCTGAACCTAAAAAATCCCCCACATCCTCACTGTCTCGCGCAACCACACAGAAATAATATTGCTGTGAAGGCGCCTGGCGGCAAAGCCCGTGCCGCCAAGCGGCACATAGATTTCTGGACAATTTCCCAGTTTTGCAGCCCTTGCAAAATAATCCTCATACCATCTGGATGCCCTTTTTTTCTCTATCTCAACCAGTCCTCTCCAAGATCCTAATGCTAGTGCCATCAATCATCACTTAGTCTAATTCCAACAAAATTCGTTTTATTATAATTAACTTTGTCCAGTTCAGTTCTACCAAATCGCCAATATCCAACCCTAACAATTCAATTACACTGTTCCATCATATTAAACCATTCATTATGCTAAAAATCAATGGAAATCAAGTTAGATCATCCCGTAACCACTACCCCTTTGGTTTTCCTCGATCAACTTAGTCCAAAACACCCAAAATCACACAACATCGAGCCCAACAGACTCGCATCGCCTGGCGGAAATTCGTCACCGCCAGGTAGTTCATCAGAGAAACCTAGAAAAAAACCAAGAACGAGTTATTTTTACCCGCGTCGCCTAGCGGTTCAACCAATACCGCCAGGCGCTTCATCCAACAAACCCAAAATTGGGTAGGATGCCATGCGTCGCTTGGCGACCGGGAGTGTGCCGCCAGGCGGTTCCTCTCCCAGGAACCCAGAACACGTATAAATGTATGTGCCGCCTGGCGGCTATGAACAGCCCGCCAGGCAGTTTCTGGAAAAATTCCAGAAACACAAAAATTTAACCAGAAACATACAATAATCAAACAGTTTAATACATTTCATGCAACTCGAATACAGGCATAAAATTCTAACATATAAAAACTCCCCTAACCTGGTTTCCTTATTAAAAGTTTGAGAATTCCAATAAAGTTCCTCTTTGCTCACCCAAAGTCCCCTTAGTTCTTCCTCCAATCAGCCACAATTATGCACTCAAACCTCACCACTATCTAATTCTCGTGCTCTGCTTTCTAAGTACACATACAACTTGCCAAAACCCTTCTCCTTACCTCACATTGGCCTTTTAAAGGTGTCTTAAAGCTAGGTAATAACATAAAAACGAATCTAAGGCTTAATGGTGATGTTTATTGTCATTCATTGACCCTTTATGATCCGTTTCTCAGCCCCCCTCTTGGCTGCTATTTTCTCTAGGGTTTACGTCAACCCTTCACCTTCATGCCAAAGCCAAAAATAGCAAAAAGAATGTTTAATTTGGGATTCTCCCAGAGTTGAACCCACAACTATACAATGCCAAATCAATGTCAAACCATCATGCCAATTCATATTTCATGCTAACTATCATCATCCAATTATGATATTATTTCATAGCATGATTAACATATATTAAAATAATAACGAATAATAACACAATATTGGCATACATAGGACTTGAACCCAAGTCCTCTCACATAACCAAAGTACTCTAAACCATTTGAGCTAGCACTTTTCTACGTCATACTCATCATAATTTAATGTCATAAATGATTTTCCCACCCGCATTTATTAATTAATTATTTATTTAATTAATTAAATTCCACGGGTCTTACACTTCACATAGAGAGTTCTCAAGTATTTAAACTTCTCAAACTTTTGTTTTTGTAAATGAAAGCCTACCACTTTATTTATAGAAGCCTATTTAGAAATTATATTAAGAATATGAAAAGTTAAGACACAACTTCCACCGATAATCGATTATCATAAGTGATAATCGATTATCCTAGAGTAGTTTCTGAAAAACATTGTTTCGCACTGATAATTGATTATCCTAAAAGATAATCGATTATTCTAGAGAAGTTTCTGAAAAATTAAAAAAATACTTATGTTAATCGATTATCACTAGCTATGATAATCGATTATCACAATGCGTTTTGTAAAAATAAAACCTTCCCTCAATGCTCTATTGCTTGGATTTTGCCTTTTGACTCTTTACCTACTAATTTAACTATTTTAAATGACACACACATATTACAAGACTTAAACAACTAAACTCTTAAGTCTTCAATTGATCTCTTGAATTCAAGCTCCATGCATTCTTTAAGTCTTCAACATTTCTCCATAAGTCATCATCATCATCAAAACTCCTCATTGAAGAAAGATGTCCATCTTCTTCTTTTTGTCCACACTATGTTTAGGGTTTGGATATTTCCTATCTCATGGGCACTCCATAGGCTTGGTCTCATACATTCGCCACAATGGTCTCGCTGTTATCCTTTGTTGTTGTTCTCGAACCTTCTCTTTGTTTCGCTTCTTCTTATTTACAAGTTAGGAATTTTGATTTGAAGGTTATCTGATATACATTTATGATCGAACGAAGAGGTGGATGTTAAGGAAGAGGCAAAGGAAACGGAGTATGGAATGGAAATGGTGTTTGATTCATATATCGATGAAAAACTTTATTTTTTACTTAAATGGACTCCTTTATACCCCTCGATGAATGGTTTGCGGTATGATATACATTATTGTAATTTGTATACAAGAAGAATCAAATCGAATGTGATAAATTGAGTTCTAAAATTATGAAACATAAGTTTTTGGAATTAGATCTATAATCCCAATTTTTGAGTATTACTAAAGGATCTATGGCCACTACTACATATATGATCATTAGTAACATTTAAGAAACGTTACTAAAATATAAAAAAATGTTACTAATATCATCTAGTAACATTATATCAAATGTTACTTATATCCTATGTTACTAATAACTTTTAGTGACATTTTTACATATCAATTGAGACATTTATAAAATTGTTACTAAATAGCTTTAGTAACATTTAATTAATAAAAATGTAACATTTTAAAATGTTACTAAATTTTTTAGTAACATTTTTTATATAAAAAAGTAACATTATAAAAATGTTACTACGTATCGTTAGTTATATATATTTTTTAAATAGAGACATTTTCAAATTGTTACTAAACAATTTTAGTGATATTTGTTTTTTATAAAGGCAACATTATAAAAATGTTACTATAACTATTTTGTAATATTTCAACAAATGTAACCAAAAAACACATAATTAATATTAAAATACTGCACACCAACATTTACATTGCATGCTTCTTTATTGTAATGTTGTCATCCAAAAAGAAAGCCACAAAATCAACTATTTTATTTTAACAACACAGCAGAAAAATCAACTATAATTATGCAATATTGAAGATGACACAACCTAGTTGGTAATGACTTCAAAAGTGCCACATGGGTCTACAGGGAATCCATGAGGTTGACACAAGAGTTTTAACAAAGGAAGTTCCTAGCCAAAATGAAATTCAAAATAGGCTTATAATATCAATGTAACAGAGAAATCAAGAAAAATGACTAGAGTTCTTCTAAGGCACATAACGTTTGGTTCCTCTAGTTTTCTTTCCTATAAGATTAGAGAAACAAAGAAAAAATTATACAAAATTATGCATAAGAAAAAGAAAAACAAAGTAAAGTCAATTCAAATAATAGAAAAAGGCAAATAAATAGCACTAGACATACCTTTTTAGTCAAAACTTCTGGTTCAGAACCACCACAACCAATCCCCACCACCCCTTCCAAAAACCTGAAAAGAGTACCATCAAATCAATACCCTAAGAAGCTCCATTTAAACACTCTTCCTTCGTCCTTAAGTATCCTTGCTTCACAAACACATAAATATATACACAGAACCAATCATTAAAAATGTAATGTTTTTATAGAAAACATATAAGTATCCTTGTTGCATCCACTAGTGCATCTCAGTCTTCTATTACAATTGACTTAATGGAGTTTTAACAAAAAAAATGTCTGTTTAATATGCTTTTCAATTTAGTTTTCAACTATCTTTTCTGTTCATTTGTTCAAATTAAAATAGAGAAGGAGCTGCTAAAATATGTTTCTAATCAAAGGCAATAAAGAAAGTTACCATCAAAGAGTCAGTTCTTCCCCATTTTCATAGGGAGCTACCTAGGGTGAGAAAATAAGTGAAAAGAATGATCAATGAAGGATTTTATCTTTTATTATGAGAGAAACATGTATATATATATATATATATATATATATATATATATATATATAATGCAGAATAACGGCAATGAAAAAGGAAAAAGAGAATAGAAAAATAAAGCCTAACAGATGGTTAATAGAAAGCTATAGCTAAGACTAACCTTGTGTAAGACCCGAGAAAGACTTAGGATTTTTAGGTAAGATTATAAAGTGAATGATGCTTAAAATGGAAGAAGTAATTTAATTATTGAGTTAGGATGTTGTTTATTTAATTCAAGTATTTAATCTAATTATGATTTATTGAAAATGAGTGTTTATAAACTTATAAGCGCGTATGAAATCATGAATAAGCATATAGCTTAATGGTTGTGGTATGTGTTATGTGGGTAAGGACATTGGTTTGAACCTGGTTCGTGGAAATGTAGGTTATTTTTCCCTTGCATTTTTTTTTCTTTTCTCTCTCTTTCTTTATATTAAGTTTGGTCACGTGCAGTGCTTATTTTTCTTTGCCATTACAACTTGCGTGTGTATATATATATATATATATATATATATATATATATATATATATATATATATATGGTTGTTGAGATGCACGCAGATTATTTTTTTATCTTTTCTATCTTTTTGAATTATTATATATAAATAATACAACGGTCAAGAAAAATAAATTTAAATTGGAGAATATTAACAGAAAGATTGGGAGTAAGAGGGGGTTTATAGGTTAAAAGTTAAGGTTTTGAAAAAAAAAAGGAGAGGGAGAGAAACAAGAGTAGAAAAGTTGAGAGTTGAAGGCTACGGGAGAAACGCAGAGTGAAAGAGGCAATCCAAGTAGGGGAAGCCAACAACTTGTGTTATTTTTTCTTTTTGTATGCCTTGCCACACTGTATTTGTTGTATAGATGACTGTAGGTATGAAGCTGAGGTTGCTTTCTATTGTTGTTTGAAGCTTGATTGTTTTCTCTCTTTCTCTTTTCTTCTCTTTATATGTTTGTTTGTGTTTTTTTTTGAAACCTTGGGTTTTATTACGGGTACGTGATTGTATTGCATGCATGGTGCATAGTTTCATCATGTTTTCCTAGTAGTTTTGTTAGTTTTGGGTGTATTATGTTTGGTGCATGAATCATGCTGGTGCTTTGAGTAAAAGCATGCGAGGGCGGCTATAGGTGCGTAATAGGGTCGCGATTGGGTTTATAATCGAGAGAGTTGAGGTATTGGATTGGGGTTGGGAGGATAGACTTTGCATGTGCTTCATCTTTGGTTCTGCAAAAAACCCTAGTCTTGGGTTCAACGTGAGTCTCATGTTATTACAAAAGGAGGGTGTCACGTTATGCAAGATGATTGAGGTGGTTGAAACTCTCGATCTGATGTGATTGGAGTTGTCGTTGGGTTGTACGGAAGCCATGGACGTTCATGGTGATGAATGGTGGAGGCATGTTGCTGTTGCAGAGGTTTCTATGTTCAAAAGTGAGGTTTGATTTCATGCATAGGGTTAAAAAAAATTTCTGCATGGTTTTCCTACTGTTGCATCAGGGTCTTGTTGTTAGTCTTCATGTAGCATGGCCTCAGGTGTGCGTCTCACGGTTGGGTATTTTAGGTTCCATGTTTAGGAGGCAACATGCACATTTGTTCATTTTTATGATAGGGCAGCCATAGGTTGAGAGTGTTAGTATAGGTGCAAACCATATGAATTGAGTTTCTCTTCTTTATGCTTTTGGTTGGTTCCTTTTAACATCATGGTGTGGTTGTATCATGTGGGTTCTAATTTTCTTTTTGTCACTTGATTTTCCTAAGCAAAGCCATACATCGTAATCTCTTGGTAGGGCCCACCGTAGGGAATAAATGGTAAAATAATTAGATAGAGGTGTAGCTATGTATTTGGTTGCCATTTGGAATTTTATATGTTTTTTGTGGTTGAGAATGACTAAATGGTATATGAATTTAGATTTTTCTATTGAGCATGTTGAAAGTGTTGTTGTTTGCGTGAAGAATTTTGGGAGTTAAGTGTTGTATGAGGTTTTTCGTACCTAGAGACCCAGTTATGACTTTTTCGCTTGTGTGAAGCAGTGGAAAGGGGTCCTCTTTGCCTGTGTGAAGCAATGGTAGATGATTGGTTTGAGTGTTGTACTCTCTCGCCTATGTGAAGCAGTGGGGAAGGAAAATATGTTTCACATTATTTCGGCTCTCGTTCCGAGTATAGTGCCCAGTGTGCGATGCATCAACGTTTTTACTCATAATTCCTTAAGGAATAAGGGAGACTGTCTGTATGCGATAGTTGGACACGTTGAACCATCCATTTCTAGGAAACTAGATGTTGTTGTGGGGTAAAAGGTCACGGAAAACAAAAAGCTTGATTATGATTACTATGTTTAAGAATTCTATATGAATGTGATTGTCTGTTTGGTTTGGTATGGTTGTTTGGATGTTGAGGGTTGTGTATCCTAAACAAAGTTTGATTGTGATTGTAATGCTTAAGTTTTTTTACTTGGACGTGATGTTGAGTTTATTTGTCATGTTTATTTTTGGATTTATTGTATATACATCATTGGTTATGGTTAGCTTACCCTTATTTGTTTGTTTGGTGTGTTTGTTGTATGTGCGATGATCGTATAATGTGTGTGTTATATGAGAGCAGATGGTAATGCAGATGTTTCTGGCACAAAATAGACCGCGGAGAGGATGGAATGAACTCAGGGGGTTTATTATTTATTTAGTTGATTTCAATCAAATATTGAAGACTATGAAAATTTCTTTTGTTTTATAGTTGTTAATTGGAACTTTGGTTTTTTTTTTATTTATTATTACCAATGAAGGTTTTGGACTACTTATTTACATTTAAATTATAAATTTTGCATAAGTACATATTTTGAAATAATCATTTTACTTTTAAACGAAACACAAATTTTAGATTCTCGTGACATCCTAAATTAGGGGTGTTACACCTTAGACTCAAGTGAGGATTAAATTGTTAACAAAGACTAATTAAGATAAGAATTACCCAAGCTTTTAACTTTTCTGTTGTGCTTTTATTTTCCTTTTACCTTTGAGATTACATTAAACCAATTAAGCTATATGTAAATGTAGAGAGAATCTACACAATTTGCAGACCATTTCTAAGAAAAAGAAAAGAAAACCAAACTTGCAATTCAAGGGAGGATAAAATAGTGAAACTTGCAGGATTGATTCGTTGTTGAAGTTCTCACACTCTATATCAAAATTTGGCCAAAAAACTTTTGCCATTTAATCAACTCCCTCGTTCAACAACTTTCGTTGTTTTCCCTTTATCCAAGTGAAAGACTCAAGTTAGAAGGGGAAACAAAACCATTACTTGCATTATACAATATATTATAACTGTCTAGTGTAAAACGGATCATAGTTAACTAATGAGACCATACAACAAATGAATCAAATGAGTTATGCATTTCCTAATGTCTCTTGTTGTTAAAGAATACCTATGATTCATTTTTGTGCGGGAATGTATAATTTGAGTGGCCTAAATTTCAGTTAATTTTTAGTATTTCTTACAAGACTGTTTCAACCTAGGTTAGAAAGAATGATGAGGCAAATGAAAATGTAGAACACCAGTAAAATTGAAAAATTAGGTAAATTGAGAAACTGAATTGTCAAAGTATACATACGGATGGCAAACATGGACAACAAAAAGTCATCATACCTGCAAGAAACATGAAACATTCTATCAGAATTGGGATAAATGATCTTGGAATTGAATCCAACAATAGTGAGAGAATTCAACCACTTGAAATCCACGCCTCTGATAGCCATGGGAATTGGTAGAGGGAAAACCCGAGAAGAAAGAAACAAGTTGATACTAAATAACCGTGTTGAAGCAACGTTAAAATGCATTAATAGGATGAGAGTGAAGATTGACATGGGAGTGAAATGTAGAAATGGAATGCAAAGATTGAGAATTGGGAAGAGAAAAAGGTACCCTTCGCGAAGAAGTTGAAGAGAATGCAAACCAAGCCTATGACGTAGAGTACTGAATTAGTATACTGAATTCCTATACTAATTTAATAAATGTTTTGGTTTTTATGAAATTTTATTTGATATTCTAATCTAAAATGTAAACAATTTTAATTATTTCAAAGTATTTGATATTGAAGAAACAACTATCCTCCTAATATTGAATATTTGATAATGTGAATTACATAACGTACCAATGAAAATGAAAACCTACCTATGAAAATGCAAATCAAACCACAATTGAAAATGAAAAGTAAAGAAAAAGCAAGAAAACTTACTTATAAAATCTCAGAACTTATGAAACGTCGAAACACGAGAACCTATAAAAAAAAAATAGACAATTAATATTCAAATGTCAGAACGAGTTTCAATCCATTACCTGTGAAAAAACATAACAATGCGAATCAAAAACATGAGAGACCATGAGAGGGCGAGAGATAGGTGAGCGAGAACAAGAAGAAAAGAGGGCAAAAACAACAAGAAACCTGAGTGAGATTGAGCCGTTGAGATCAGAGTGAAGATGTGAAATCGTTGCCAGATCAACGAAAGATTGAGGAGACTATGTGAAAATGTGAGAGGAAAAGTTGATAACGACGACCTATGACTCCAATGCAACAAAAACGACGATCTATGACGAGGGAAATGAGAGTATACAAAAATGTTGATTTGCTACAAATTTTTATTAAACAATTTAAAAATATAGTATTACGCAGCAAAATTGATAAATATAATTATTGGATTTTCAAACATAATTTTTTATGAAAAATTTTGTTATAAGTTTTCTGCAATTTATAATACTATTATTAATTCAAAAAATTTGAAGATATCAATTTTGATTTGTTGGAAACAATTTTTTACAAACATTTTGTGAGTATTACCTGAAAAACAAAATCTAAAAAAATTATAAATATTTTTTGTAGAAAATATTTTATTATAAAAATTGAAAATATTTTTATGAATAATTTTTATCAAGAAAATTTGTAGGTAATAGAAATAAACATTTATTTAAAATATAATTTATAATAATATTTATTTAAAAAACGTTTCTGTAATTATAAATTTAATCTATAGTAACATTTGTAATAACTATAATAAAAAAAATGTTACTAAAAGCATAAAAAAGTGTAATGACCTATAGTTTTTAAAAATGATACAATATAACTGTTAATATTCTTTATACTAACATTTAAAAAAAAATGTAACTAAAGTATATAAAGTAACATTTTTTAATAAATGTAACTATAAAAATGTTACTATAGCTTGAAAATGTTGCAGTGAAATAAGCTTGCATTATTTGATTGATCAGAAGTTACTCGATACTCATAACTAAACTGAAATTGCAACCAAACTTACACAGTACAATGAAATAGTGAAAAATGCCCCCAAAACCAAACCAATATGAGAAAAGCAAAGAACAAGCACCCATTTATAAACTTGACTAGCATCAGTGTTGAATGATGAAAGCTTGAAAGCTTGATATTGCATACACTGTCCAACACTACAAATTACTTCCCATAATAGTATGAAAACACTATCATCTCTTCTTTTACCCAAAAAAATGGACCAAACTATACTTTTCAGTATGAACCCCATCCAGAATTCTCAACACTGATTTCCGGAAGAGTGAAAGCAAAGTTTGGTTTTGGTTGAAACCATCCAAGCTGTTCTACCAGTTTCTTCATCTGTGCACCAGCTAAATAAGTAAGCAGTGAAGCCAATACTCCAGAGGTTACATAGAATGTCACAGTTTTGAAGTATGTCATGAAAGTTTTGTTGGTTATTTGGGTATGAGCTTTGGCAATGGCAAGGAATGTGATGCAAATGAGAGAAGCTCCTGCAACTGCTGCAAGCTTCATATCCTTGTCATCACTCTCACCAAATGAGAAGCCATACACTAATGGCGGCACTAACCCAAATATAAGGAATGATAAGATGGCAAAAAATGCATGCAGATAGAAATTGTCCCTGTTTCCCAGTAGTTCATAATACTTGTCAACTTCTGCATTATTTGTTTCACTTTCTTCTTCTTCTCTTGGTTTTGAAGCTTTCAAATCCCTAAGCTGTATGCATGCATAGGAACACTTAGTTTCATGTTTTAGGGTCGAAGATAGTCAAAAACAAAAATGTTTGTTTCAGTAGGATTTTGTAGAGAAAGATGCTACAGTAAATATGTGTTCTTATATTGACAATAAAAAATGAAAACAAAACTGTAATTTTATTTATTGTGTGATGGTTAAAAATGTTAACCTGCAATTGTACTTGTGGTTTTCCAAATTATAAATTTGTTTTAGTCTCTCAAAAAATTAAAAAAAAAAAACAACTTTAATCATTAAATATTAAATTTAAAATACTTTTTTTTAGATTAAAAATTGAGAGTTTATAAGTTAAGGAAATACAGCAATAAAAAATTAACAAAAACTTACATTATGAGTCAAGACTGTAAGCCCACCAATCAGATTTGCAATACCCAGAGCAACAATACTCACTGCAAACACAATATGTGAAGAAAAAACATATATAATCTTGTTACCACAACTTCTGGTCAATGATATCATATAATTTCAAGTATTAAAATGAGTTTTTGTATAAATCAAAATTAATTTAAATTAAATTCTTATTTATTTTCGTAAAAGAATGAATTAATATATAAGGAATACTTGGGTGATTCAATATATAAACTAATTTTAAAGTATGAACAAAATTATTTCATTTTTTATACTACTGAGAAAATTGTTATTATTTTATTCATTATAACATCCACATTACCCTTTTCATTAAAATAACGAATAGATCACAGTAAGAGAATATGGGATTGTTCATTCATCCGTAGTGGACTACTTACATTAGTTATTATATAATTATTTTCCAAACGAAACAGTATTATTAATTTCAAGTAAATTAATGCATGATTGAGATGCAACCTATATATATTCAGTCCAAAGAAAAATTAAAATGCAAAAGTATTTATTTCATACCTGTGGCAGCATCAGCACTTGCTGCAGATGTTACAACACTGAGGCTTGCCAATAATTCAGCCAAACCACCATACACTATGCTTTTAAGAACTTCCCAACCCTTTCTACTTCCTCTTGTGATGATAGGTTCTGGAACTGTATCAGATGGATCTGTTACAGCAACGGTTATTTCTTCAGAGTCTGGTTCTGAAATTCACCCAAAATACACCATAATCAATATAATGTTACAGCAAATTAGAGTAAATATACATATACAAGAATTAAATATAATTTTTCTTTTAGATCTAAGACATATTTTGAACCGTAATATATAAATAAATACAAATTTTACTTTATAAGTTGAATTTGTAAAATTAAACTATGTTTATAATTTACGATAATAATATATCGTCTGAGATTTATTTTCTGTTATTTGTTATTAAATAACATGTTAATATTTGTTGGAAGTCCTACATCGATTAGAGATAAGGTCAATTCACAATATATAAGTGGATGCAATCCTCATCTTACAAGTCGATTTTGTGAGGTTGAGTTAGGTTTAAAGCCCACTTCTAACATGATATCAGAGTCAAGTTAGAGTCTATCCTATCAAACTTTCTTGGACATTCTGTTCCATCCGATATCGAACCGCTAACGGACTGCCTACTAATTTCTTGTCCCACGCACGAGATGACTTACAGGCCGAAACCGATTTTGTGAGGTTGAGTTAGGCTTAAGACCCACTTTTAACAATATCTAGTATGACACTTATGTATTGATTTTATCATTTATGTGTGAACAACGATTTATAAGGTATAATAATTTTCAAAATTATTATGAGTGGTGTCTACATCATATATATTATGACAATTAGTTTCTCACACTATGTTAACATTTTTATTATGTTATTTATGCATCGTTTTCTCTGGTGCAACTAGCCCTGGCTGCTAGAATAAAGAACTATATATTTAGTCGCCATCTCATTCATCCTTTCTTTGTCATTATGGAAATTTAGAACATTTCAGTTAATATTAACTTCATAATTTGTTATTTTAAAGTTGAAGTGACAAAGTTTTTGGACTTCAGTAAACTTGCATTACCATTACAAAAGGTGCACTCTCTATTCTTAAGAATTGTGTTTTTAAAATTTACCTAGAATGGAATTGAAAAAAGTATCATTATTTAATTAAAATTATAGGGTTTATTAGCTCAACCAACAAGAAGTCAATTAATTGTGATGATTAGCTAATTCCGAAGTCAATGGTTGTGTCCAATTGCTCAAATGATTAATTTAAACACGAACTAATAAATAGATTATCAGCTTAAATCTGTTGACTTTTACATCATTTAAAAAAGTATAAATTCCGATTATTATAATTGATTGATGATACGTAAGTAAAAAAATGAAAAATAGTGTGATTATTAAGTTCTCATTACCTCCAGAAGGTCCTGATACAAACCCAGTGAAAAATTCCTTGCCTGATCAACAACAAAGAAAAGAAAAAGTCTAAGTCAATGATAATATTTAATATCAATTAAGCACTTAGGTAAAGTATTAAATCCTAGAACGTGTATTCTACTTCTGAGTATTTTATACGCGTTTTGCTGTTTAATTTCACATGGTTTCAACAACTGAAAATATATTTAATTAAGTTGCCGGATCTGATTAATCATTTTATATATATATATATATATATATATATATATATATATATATATATATATATATATATATATATATATATATATATATATATATATTATACATATAATAAAA
>Ga0214542_1009845_pt1 | contig 14457 bp, 5 predicted proteins | sample CNSS1metaG_FD_160096 | JGI IMG/M metagenome (GOLD analysis project Ga0214542, IMG submission 160096) | Root nodule microbial communities from cowpea collected in UCLA plant growth center, Los Angeles, California, USA - CNSS1 | ecosystem: Host-associated > Plants > Roots > Nodule | place: USA...
CTTATATTTGTATTCCTTCCATTAGGGAGTACTATTCTTTCCAATCCAAGTTTTCAAAATGATGTTTCTAGTCTCCAGGCTTAGATGGCGTTAGTAACATAGCTGATATGAATAGCATGTGTTCAAGTCCACACATGGTAGTTGGTATTTTGTTTTAGGAAGTGGAATTTCGAATTATTTTGGTAGATGTGATAAATAAGAAAAACTATGCATTAAATACAAGGGAGGAGACAGGCCAAAGTAGCATCAATAGAAGAAAAATAACAGCGGAGCAAGATTTAAGGTACAATCTATACAGGTAGAAAGCATCCACAAGGGTTATGATTTAAGGTACAATCTATACAACCCTTTTTCTTCTTTTTTGGTTTCCGTTCTAATAGTTCTTTATTCCAGTGTTGTTATTGGATATAAGAGGCTCTTCTAATGTTACAAAAAATATAATCCTGATTAAAAAAAAAAACAACTAAAAATGTAATCCTCATATTACGTTTGCATCATAATTCAGAGTAATGCCTTTAGCACCCTACTTAAATTCCACCACCTCAACCATCAGTTCATCATGACCATACATACATGCAATATCATTGCTAACTTGACGTTTCAAGAGCTCAAGGCGAGCAATAGTACTTTCCTTCTCTCCAAAAGGAGAAAAATATAATGCTTCCCCATCGTTTTTTTCATCTTGTGCTTTGGTGAATATAATGCATTACATTTATTTGTATGAACTTTACAAAAAATCACCTTCAATAATTTGAATTTGATTTAGCATTAGAGGAAATTAGAATTAAAAAATAACTTGATTAAGTAAAAAAAAAAAATTCCTCAGATAATTTGAATTTGATTTAGCATTAGAGGAAATTAGAATTAAAAAATAACTTGATTAAGTAAAAAAAAAATATTCCTCTGATCTTCAATTAAACTTTTTTTGGTTAACAAAAAATGGTCCAGAAAATATTTCAGTGGTTTACTTTGGATTTTTATTCCTTAGGATTAGTAACAAAATTAACAATAAACACTCCATACATTGATTATCACTCATTAGGATTAGGTGATAAAAGGTCTTTAATTTTTATTTTGATAGACTTAAAAGTACTTGCCAAAAAGCTTGAAGTTTTTATTTGCATAATAAATTTAGGGTAATTGTCTCAGGACAGGAGTAAGAGACGAGGTCTAGGGTTCAGTTTAGTTTCCACATAGCATACAATTAATTCCCAAACTTCATATGGTTAAAATGTTGTTTGTTTTTTCCAATGTTTACCCAGAATGCAATACAATTGGTGGTGGCTCCACTCATTTTCATAGTCACAACAATCACGGTAGAAGAGAAAACCAACACAAGCACAATCTAAGCATATGCTTAAGCAATAATAGGAAATGTTAAAATAGGTATTTATGGAACAAACAACATTGAAGGAACTGAATATGAAAAGTTAAAGAAAGTGTTGCAGAATACCTGACATAGCACCTTGCGTAACAGATGTCATGATTCCATGTGCCATAGGCTCACTACCCACCTGCAATGATCTATCGGGTAGGACTGAAACAATAGCATTTGGAAAAACTAAATTGGCCAGTGCTTTTAGTTTCTGCCACAAGATTAAAAAGCATTAAATTAGATTTATGTGCAAGAAGAATGAGACCTGCGACTCCAATAAAAGAAATCGCCAGTGCTACAGGGTCAAGAAAACATTAACTATACAATTATTATGGGTTTAGGGCAAAAAATATATATCATGGGTTGAGTTCCACTAACTAAGCCTCGCAGCATGTCATTAACTAAATGCATGCTTGAAGTTTTTGAATATAAAACACAAACTGACTATTGGATGCACAATTAGTTACTAGTCAGAATGTGGACTGCTAGCATATAATTTAACACATAACTGGGATATTACCTTTGCCAAAGTACAAAAAGGTTGCCAATGTTACAAGAAAACCAAATTCCCATTAATCATGAATTTAAAGACTCCAATCTTATAATTTTAACATGGAAGAATAAAGATCTGTTGACTAAAGTGAGGATAACGTAATTTATTTAGCCTTATAACATTAATGGCAAAAGGCTTGTAATGACACCAATAACTAAAATGGGCAACAAAGGTTTAGCGACATTTATAAATATTATCCACAAGGCATGCAGAATACAAATGAGTAAAATGTAGACCAAATTATACTCAGCTGACTAAATTCCCAAGAAAATTTGATGGAAATAAAATGAAATTTTAACCAAAAACGATTCCACTAACCTCCTCTTCATCTTTGGTTGGATCCAATAAAATAGAACCACTATCTGTTACAGAACAACATATTGCCACTGAAGAGACAAGGATGAGAATTCATTATTATTAATAGAATGAAAACATAGAAATAAACCAAGAGACAAACTAACTAGTCTAGATTACCAGCAAGATGCTTCAGGGGAATTCCAGCATCAACAAGCGCAGCACATGCAGCATTTATTGCACATGGAAGGAGCTATAGATTCAGTTAAGTCAAGAAAAAGGAGCAAAAAAAACAGAAGCATATATTTTAAATATTGATCTCTTTAGGTATCCACCCCTCGTGTAATAAACCGTAAAATCAAACTGAAAAGTATTTGATGGAATTGATGGTAATCTAATTTGTTCTTTCATACTCCTATGCAAGTAATAACTCCCCCCTGAACAGAATAACCGTATACCAGTCCACTACCCACCACCCATCTAATTTGTTCTTTCAGAAATACCCATAAAATTGGATTAGAAAAATAGCAGTAATCTTTCACAGAGAAATAAAGAACTATTACAGAACCACATGCATCACAAAGGACTGGTCTTTTCCTTCAAGTTTGAAGAGAGTATAACAATGGTCAAATAAAATAATGGACCAGCATTAACCACTTAAAATGGGGTTAAAATAGAAACACAAGTTGTGTTGTACATCCACCATCAGTCTAAAATCCTAAGGGAATACATATACATGTCACAATGAATCAAATCAAACCATAAAGTGAAGAATGCCCAAATTAAAAGGGAGGTTGAAGTAAAAGTACACAATATCATAACCTTAAGGGTCTGTTTAGTGTAGAAATAAAGTGAATAAATATAAAAATGATAATTGAAAAAAAAAAGTAAGAAATAAAGAAAAATTAACTTTATTTCGTTGGAGAGAAATAGAGAAGAAACCAGGAGAGAGATAGAGAGATGAACAGACTAAGGTAACAAAATAAAGTGAAAAAGTATTGGTGGGAGCAATTCACCTTTTAATTTTCTCCTTCCTATTTCTATAATATACCAAACAACCGATTCAAATTCATCAACCCTATTTCCACTCCTTCCCCCACCCAAACATATCATAAAAAAAACAATTATCATATCAAACATATTAGAACTGAACTTTTAAGTAGGATACAGCCCCATCATCATTGAGAACCTGCAGTAGTATCAATGAGTGAAGAGTTAAGTTATCGATCAACACAAATAACATATATCATAATATATTTACAAACAAATCAGCAATGGGAATAAACATGAGAGGGCAAGAAAATAAAATTCCAATTTTAACTGACAACATTCACACAAAACAACAGCAGAAGAGAATAGTTATTATCCTGGTAAAAAAATAAAATGAAATAAAGCATAGCTGCATTGCACCAAGTTCTTTGAGTTTAACAAATTACAAAATACGTAACAAACCATATTTCCAGTACTGAGAACAAAACTTGCCTGGACAATAACTGAAGTTGTGGTGTTCGGATATATCGTTCGAATGCAAATGCTTTCCAAAGTCTTCTTCAATATCATCTCATACTCCTTCTCCACTTTTCCTAAACCATGGAAAACAGATATTAAATTTTATTTTAAAATGAAAAGAAAGAGATGAGTTTAGCATTGTTCCAACCAATTTGTCCAGTCTTCGGCTTCCAAATAACTTCAATGGATGCTTTTACAGGATTTTCATTCTTCTTGGTCCCAGCTTTGGGTCCATAAACAGCAGCAAGCACTTTGGTTTCTCCTTGAGCCCAACTGGACGAGCCATGGGCACGATGCAGGACAGAACATGAGCAGGCCAGGGGTCTAAGTTGATTAGGACTCCGGCCGTCAGGTCTATCAATCTCCATTGAAATCCCAATCCTTACGCCCCACCTTGGGGAACCCAAATACCAGAACGAGTGAACTCAAAAAGAAGAAACAAGAGGAAAGATGCACTGTCAACCTTGCACTGCTGGAAAACCAAAGGAGGCAGAATAAAATGGTTAAAACAAAAGACTGCCAAAACTATAGCAAAATGTACCAGTTGAGAAATGGAAAACAACATAAACTTTTGCAGCAATCAAGGAAAAATTGTTACTTCCAAAGTAAAAGTATTTTTGTCCCTCCAACTTCAGTCCAAACATACACTAAATTAACCAGTTTCCTAATCATATTTAACTCAAAGGCTAATCCAGAAGAACAAACAATTAAAGCTCACCATATGAACCCAAACACAATGCATTGAAAGAAAAAAAAAAAAAAAAAAAAAACAAAACAAAAAAAAAGAAAAAAAAAAAAAAAAACAATGCAAATCTATGAATAGGCACAGAATAAAACCCTTGACTCTCTCACTTCCCGAATTCTCAGCCCCGACACCGCCGCACTCGAAGCCACTGAGAGAAGCTCCCATGAACAAAAGCATCAATGCAGAAAATTTTAAAGAGAAATTGATGAAGAGAAATAGTGGAGTGAGTACCTGAAATTAGCGAATCTACAGAGTTCAGAAGTTTGGTGCGAATTCAAAGTGCAACTGTAAACATGTACCAATGAACAAGTCCTTGAGTCTGAGACCAGGACAAAACCTAATTCACAAAACCAAAACAAAAAGTGTTTGACTAGGGTGAAGTTAAATACAAAAAATAATAAAGGGATTCTTTTAATGGTATCCATGTTCTTATTATTTTATCTTCTATAATCATTTTTTAAAATTAAAATAATTAACATAATAAAAAATTTATCTATTAAATAAATAAAACTATCTATAACAAAATTATGAAAATATTTATATGATCTATAACATTAATAAATAATTTTTTTATATATATAAATGTTTATTATATTATCTTTTAAATAATTTTTTTCTAAAATTAAAAAATCTATAAAATAAATCAAACTATCTAAAATAAAATTATAGAAATATTTATATTTATTTTTATAATTCAATTTTATGAAATATTTTTTTAATAAATTATTATAGTAATATTTCTTTTTTACTTTTTTGTCATCGTAAAAAAAATAAACACAGATTCAGTTAATAATATTAAAATAATCAAGTATATCTATAACTTAATTTTCTTTATGTCTAACTTAAGATATAATGATTGTTTTTAGTCCCATTGATAATAACCATATTATATTTATTTACAATCAATATTATTTTATAAAATAATAATTGTATTTTTTAAATAAAAAATATTATTTTTAAAAAATACATACATACGCAATAATTTATATTTAAATAATTATATTAAAACTAAAATTAATTTATGAATACGAGGTCATATAGATCTTTCAGGAACCAATCTTTAGGCCACTAAATTAAAGGCCGAACAAATTGCCAATAAAGGGATCGAATCATCCAACAAAATAGAAGGGCCAATTGTAATTGTGTTTTACAAGAGTAAAGAGTATACTTATCTATAAGAAAAACATTTGAGGTACTTAAAAAAAATGTATGATCTCTGGAAAATATGATTGGTAGTATTTTGATAAATGTGGTATTTTTTATGAAATTAAAAAAAAATAATGAACTTAATAACATTATCAATCACTATAAAATTATACATTTTTATATTTGAATTTAGAAGAAATATTATGTAAAAAAAATATTGTTCTTTAGTTATTCGTATTTCATCATCAACATAAATTTGTTTATTTTCATAATAATTATTTTAACAAATATATAATAAACATTTACTTAAGTCTGCATTTTGATCTTGAAAATTTGATGCGGACTTAATTGAGATCCAGACTTATAGAATTTTAGGAGTCATATTACAATATAAAATATTACAGGTCATATAATTATAGTATCGAAAATTATGAGTGCTGAAAATTTTTTGAGATTTTGAAAATATGAAAGATATGATATATATGATACATATATGCTATATGTTATAGGAAGAACTTGTTATTTTATTTATTTTATTCATATACTATATATATATATATATAACAAAGTGTAATAGAATACAAGATGTAAGTAATTGGTCTGGATGAAGTTGAAGTTGACTAACACAAATTATCTTCAACTTATTAGAAAGTGTTATCAACCTTGATATCAATGTGCGCTCTTTACCCTCCGTCTTTTACAAATGATCAATCAACAATCATACATCAATGAGTGGAAAATAATTGCCACATGACTTTTTTAAAATAAAGTCACAAAATTATTGATTCGATAATTTTCTCTTTCCAAATGTGGATTTATACGAGATGTGAACTTAAATAAATGTGTACTAAATGTTTAGCGTAAGTAATATATTTTTTAATACATGAGAATTTTAGATTTTCTTAAATTAATTCACTCTTATCTTAATTACTGATTTAGTTTTTATACTTGTTTAGAATATAATTATCGATATTATTTTTTAACATAATAATAGATATAATGTATAATTTTAATTTTATTGGGAATTACACTCAAAACTTTAACTATGAAATGTATTGCAAGAGTAAACATTTATGAATAGACTAAAATAAATTTTTATTTTAAGGTCAATAATTTTCTTTTATACCTAACACGAATTATTAACTTTAGGCTTAATAGATTTTTGTCTTTTTAGCAATAATTCAATAGTTTTTTTCTGTATTTACGTCATCCTCATATTATTTACAAAAAAATCAATGTAATCTCTTTAATTAATATTGAATTTCTTTTATAAGAACCATTGAGTCAAAAATAAATAAAAAAATACATTAGAAATATAGTAACAAAAAATATTGTTAAACCATACTTTTAATATGACTATTGAGTCTCTCAGAAAAAAATTGTGAAACAAATTCAATAAATATAGATAAGTCATATCATATAAGATATCAATATAAATTGAGAACAAGTAGCCATAGAAATTCACTAGGAATTTATATATTATTAACTTAAAATATTCACAAAAATTTAAATTAAACACATCTTTGATATTTAAATTGAAAATTTAATAATATACTTGAACATTTATTAATAATTATAAATTTATAGTAGAATAACAAAATGATATTTTCAATTGATTCATGCTTTTTAAGAAAAAAGTGAATTTTGCTCTTCAAGCAAATCATACAAAACATATCCGATCTGGTTTTGCAAGTCATGATAATTGGTTCCTTTTTTCCCTTTCTGCTGATGAGGACGTTTTTTTGGTGATGCGTTGCAAGCTTATGGATGAAGAAATCTTTATATATAAACTAACAAATGTTGTTTAAGATTCATATAAACTTTTGTGACTTTTGTGACTTTTGTGCATTTTATGTATTACATCATGTCGGCATTTTAAATATATTTCTTTGCTCTTCACCTGTTACGTATATAGCCATTTGTGATAAGTATACATAACATCACACTTGCACATTAAACTAAAGTAAAATAATCAAAGTTCAACAACTCGATCCACATAAAAATGAAGATGCAGTCTCTATGAAAAAAGTTGGTAAAACATCACACTCAATAGTCCTTTTCGCGAAAATTATAAAAATGAACAAGTGTGTGTTTATTTGTCTATTTAACCTCTATTGTCCACATTCTAATCATCACTTTAATTTCTTATCATACCTGATACTTTATTATTGGATAAAAGTACTGCAGAAACATTTTAGACTGTACATAAATTCTTTACTCAAAATATTCCAATTTTCTTCTTTTTACCTGCCAGCAGTTTCACTACAAGCATCTGATGTAATCCTTAATGCAGAACAGAAAACAATACTATAAAATAAATAGCACATGTGAGTTGTTCACAGAAAGTGTACATTTGAATCAACAACCATGAGTCAGAGAACAAGACTAAAAGGGCTTACACCAGATTCAGATATTGGCAGCAGAAAAACCTGTTTGCAGAAACTAAGGTTCTATTTTAAATATCTACAGCATGGTATCTGTGAGAGCAGGCAACCTGCGGAAGAAATTGACCGGTGCTCCTGGTGTCTTGCCCCTAAGCTTAGGGTGTCTGATTAGGTAAAGTCCTGATACAATAAACAGCAACTTTGGTGGTATCACATACAAAACTATGGCAGTCACAAGGCACACCACCATGAATATGGAAGTGGCACGTGGATCCCTCCAATTCAGAAGAGCTTGAACTCTTTCTCCTTGAGTTGCTATCTGTCCAACAACACTTTGAACCTTCCCTGCTAAACTTCTCAACCTGTCATATCTCCAACGCACTATATCTGCACTCTTTGTGGTTGGAAAAGTGTCCATCTCCTCATCAAACTCCTCAGGAGTTGTTATATCAGCACAAGACAGCTTAGCATTCATGTGAGGAGGGTATCTTGAACGGGACCTCCATTTCCACATTCCATACACAAACAAGTATAGGAAAATTGTGGGTAGAATAAGTTCTGGGAGACACACAAACATTGAGTACAGAATGTGCACCAGCACTGTCACAAAAGAGTTCTTCCATTTGGCAACTTCTCCAAACCAATCTGCAATCTCAAATACGAAGGAAAACACATCCCTCAGACGGTTGAAGTTGGCCTTACTCCGCCGCATGCTCCATAGGTGAGAGTCTGTGTCTGACATGTACTCAACCACTTCCTTTCTCAGAGGGGGTTCTGCCCTGCCTAGTCTAGCTGCCACAATGAGCACAGCCTGAAGTCTCAGCCTTTCCTGGTCAATGATGCTAAGGGGCTTTGTGTAGTGCATTTTTGGCAAATGGGGTTTGAAATACAAACTCATCATGTTAAACATTGAGTTGCATGAGAAACGTATGGCCAAGTGCACTTCACCATACTTCTTGAGACCAGAGTTTTGCAGCGATAATAGTGGATATTTGTGAGTGTAAACGCGGTCAGTTTCTAGAGTTGAGATCCTTATCCGAACCTTTCCAATCTTAGAATCCTTGTTACCGTTTGAAGAATTGTGAATCTGAGCATTATCAAATACCCCCAAGGTGAGAACTGTAGCTGTATCATAAACTTCCCAAGTGTACTGCTCATGGAACTTTGGGGTTAGACTGTTAACAATGGTTCTGGTGCGCACCCATTTAAGGCCATACTTTGCCACACAGTATGTATCTGATGTTCCCCTTCCATCCCTAGTTTTGGGTGGTAATAACACATCAACATTCAAAATACCAAGTTCTAAGACACCAATTGGCTTCTTCCAAAGCATCCTTGTGGATGGCCTGAGATCACTACTGTAATAAGTTGACTCGTCTAGGACGTGGTATCCACCGTCAAGATAGGCAATGACATGGATTCTGCTGAAGAACTTGTCCTTATCCTTCTCTGACTCTTTCTTTTTCCCTTGCTCCTCCATAGCAGATGTCATGGACTTCTCAAGAAGAAACCAACCACTACGGACATCTTTATCATCAATGCGCTTTTCAATTTTGCTTATAGGAAGAACAACATTGCCTATAGTCTCATCCTTGTTACCAACGCGATCTTCAACTGTAAAGATCAAAGACTCTTCAAAAGGTTCTGCAGCAACAAACAACGCACTATGATTCCACTGAGGGTTCACGCCCTTTACTGGCTTTGTCTTTGAAATCTGGTTTCCAATTTGTACCTTAACACTGGCATCTGGAAGTTTAGACTTGTCAGATGCAACCAAGTCCTGTGCCTCGACCACTTTGACTCGTACATACCATAATCTCGGGGACATGTAAACTTTTGATCGAATCTGAGAATAGTTTGATATAGTGCTTCCATCAGGGATAACTACTGCATCAGAATGCCAAGCATCTTGAAAAGCCTCATCAGCTTGTGTGCCTCTCCAAACAGCAAGCATCAACTCTCCTTTCTTTTCTCCATTTTTGTTTTCAATCCTATACCACTGGGGAGCCAATGGACTATCAGGTGGAATACGTCTAGGAACTTCATACATGTCAAACCACACTTTTCCAACAGTATCATCTGATATTCGGTCCTTGTCTTTGACTGTAACTTCTAGTATAGAGGATTGTTGATTCTCCTCGGCAAAGGCAAACACCTTGTTCCATTCAGGGTTTTGGTTTTTCTCAAAGTGATTGGTAGTTCCTCTAAAATTTCCCATCTTGACCTCCACATAGGGGTCAAGGCTACCTGTGATATCCATTGAAGGAAGGTCACGGGCTTTCACAACTCTTACAAAAAGGTACTTCATTGATTCAACAAGGTCATGGCTGCTGGATGTGATTGGCTTGCTCCCGCGAATGACCCTTCCACCAACAACTTTTCCCCCTCCAAGAGTAGGGCTTGTTTCTTTCACTCCAAAGTCTTGTGCACCAGGAAATGCTTGAACAACTTTTGGAGGAGTCGGTGAGGATTTCATCTCATGAATCCCAAAGGTTACACTTGGCTTGGCATCTGCTGCAGGCTTTGACTGCTGCTTTTGTTCATTACTTGATTTTGCAACGTTATGAAACGTGTGCCTTGACTCAGTTTTCTTTCTAGACCCGTTCTTGGGGATTGAGTTTGTAAATGATACTGGAGGTGGTGTTTCGTCTTGTGCTATATCTCGGACTTTATCAGAAAAAGATTCTACAGCAGGAAGAGGGTTTGAGGCTCTTATAGAAGGGTCATCTGTAACAAAAACCTTCAAACCAATCTCTCCTTTGGAGCGGGAAAAAACGCTTTTCTTTTCCAGAGGGTAGTGCAAAAGAGCAGCATCAGAATACGTAACAAATGAGGTTCCAGTGAGCCTGACCTTCCCCAGGAGTATTTTGGAGGCATTGGTTTTGTTGTAGTGGAAGATGCAGGCATCAAGAGTGAGGTTTGGTAACTTGCTTGGATCAGTAATGGTGAAGTAAAAGCTTTCATTCCACACAGGACTCAGATCTTTATCCTTAGTTGTTGTCCGAAATCTCTGGCCATCAAAGTGAAGTTCCACAAAAGTACTTGATGAACCTTGCCCATCTTTGGGAACAAGGTCATGAGCATTCACAACTTCTACTCCTAGTTTGAGGTTGTTCATCGCCAATCAGTAGCTGCCAGAAAAGGTCTGACAGAGACAAGATATACTGATTAGTACCGGAGGAAAGAAAAACCAGTTAGCTTCAATATGAATATTATAATGTATCAATTATTATAAATTTCAATATATGTATTGTGCATAAACAAATTAACAACCAAGTTTTTGTTATGTATCAGGCAGTGCATAGGTAACCAAGTGTCAGTTTCAAATTCAGTGTGAAATGATGGATTTTGATGCAGCATGTTGGTTTAATGAAACAGGTTAAATGGTCAGAGGAATCATCATAAGCAAACATGCTAATTACATAATCAGAGATGTCCTCAAATTACCTTAGTTTGGATCATTACATATATCTATGGAATGGTCAGTTTTCATTTTTATTTTATTTTATCTCTTTTTCTAGCGGTAATGGTTAGAAATCATGTGAAAGCATAAATTACTCCAGTCAAATCCCATCTAAACAGTTGATATCATATCTAAAATTGGAAAGAAAAACAACACGAATTATGAATTACTGTTATTAAGTTTTTCCAATCATAAATAGAAGCAGATATGGAAAGACGTAACAAATAAAGAAAGGAAAATTGTCGTGAAAAGCAAGTAAACTTAACAGAGAACATTAAAGCAGCAGGGAAGATTCTAAAAGCATCAACCAAATAATCCTTCAACTGTCTTCTCCGCGACCAAAAGGCAATACAAGAATAAAGAATAAAACCCTTTTGTTTTATGCTTATTACAGAACACAAAAAGGCGTATAAACTCTTTGTGTGTTGACTTCAATACAGAGGATTGAGACAAGAAGCTTCAGGTTACATAAAGCATAAGAAAAACATTCAAAAGATGTTTGAACTCCAAGCATGGAACTAAACTAGTCCCTTGTGTTCAACTCTAGTTTTAGCCTTCTAAATGAAAATAAACACACACAAAAAATTTAAAAATTGAAATTAGAACAAAAGTCAAAAGTGATGATCAGTGAAGCAGAGAAGGTGCTTTACACTGAACCTTTGCAAAACAAAAACAAAAGTTGTTGTACACATTCTCAATGACCAACAATCTCACACCTTAACATCGAAAAGCTCAAACTTTTTGTTTCTCACATTTATATTCCTTCTGATACAATCTTCTTCTAGACATGATCAGGTACTAAAAGTTGATACTTTCTCAAAGATTCAAGCTTTGAAGACTATATACTTTCACTAGAAATCAACAAAATGTTCCACACACTCAGAATGGAAAAACGAAAAGAAACGCACCTGGGAGTTTTAAGTAAGACCTGAAAGAAGAAGAGGAAGAAAAACAGGGCTTTTTGGTGGTTGGAAAAAACAGAGAGATCAGAGCAAATATGAAGGCAGAGACTTTTAAAAAACAAGGAAAAGGATAAGTGACTTCTGGGATGGTTCGCACGTTAAATGGAGAAAGTCGTTGAAAACGAGTGAAATTGGAAACATGGACAAGGCAATTGAATTTTCCAATGTCTTTTATATTTGCTGGGAAAGAGAAAGAGAGAGAATGCAATTGTAAGAACTGTCGTCTGTTTCAGTTTGTTCTGTTGTTTAAGACAACCTTCCTCGTTTCAGTTTTTCTCTTCCAACCCCTGTCTTACACGTGTCAACGTTATTTCTTTATTCAAATTATTACTGTTATTATTTTTTTCTTCTTCTTATTTTATATTCACAATAAATAAATAGCTATATACTTCAAACAAAAATTATTTTTTAATGATACGATTGTGGTCTTGATAAAAATAATTCTATAATTTTATCCTAAAATATCTAAAATAGACGTTTACTTTTGCGTAATAATTTTATTGGTGATGATACGGTGACTTCAATATTGCCTTTATTTTATCTTGAAACAATAAAACTAGTAATGTTGGTTAAATAAAATATAGAGGGTGGTCTGTAATACATTATAATATTAAAATATGAGTAATTTGTAATATATTATGCTACTAAAATATGTGTAGTTATTTTTAGTATTTACGTAATCTATTTTTTACTTTTTGTAATATTAAAATATAACTAAAGGTAAAGTACAAATATAAATATTTTTATATCTCGTACAAAAATAATATATATATATATATATATATATATATATATATATATATATATATATATATATTTTAATTTTTAATAAATAATATTTTTATATATTGTTAAAAATACATAATTTTATTTTCCTTTTATACTAAAAAAGATAGTTTGTTTCCTTAATGCAAAAATCTATTCCTTACACTGTCCTTAACTAGTTATATGCTTTTAACATAAAATCAAATGAATATTTCTTGTTCTATTAATTCTTATTCCTGTTCTTATATTCTTATTCCCCCTATACATGACAAATGAAAGAAATTTAAATCTTTAAAGTAAAAAGTATTTATCTGCATTAAAAAGAAAAAGATCAAAATAAAAAATTACAATATGATCAAAACAAAATTTATTTATTTTATAAAAAATAACATTAGTTTCCAATTCTTGAGATGAAAAAAAAGAGAAACATTGCAAGAACCAAAACTAAAATTTGTTGATCCCATAGAAGCCAAGATATATTCGAGTGCTAATGAAATAAAACATTTTTTAATAATTTTCAATTTATTATAATGATATAAAAATATAACATAACATTATCTTTTTCATGTCTTAGCCTATAATATTGTTGACTCTTTATAAGCATAGCTATTGTTTTTGTGTGGTTTAACATATGTTTTTTTTTTTTTTTTTTTTTTTTTTTTTTTTTTTTTTTTTTTTTTTTTTTAAAATTATAATATTTTTTTTTTTTTTTTTTTTTTTTAACTTTCTGTGTACTGTATTCATACTTGTTAAAAATAATCCTTCTCTCTCTCTCTCTATATATATATATATATATATATATATTATTAGGGATGAAGTTAGAAAGAGTGATATAATAAGATGGTCAAAGATAACCTTCTTGGCAGGTGGACAATGGATTATATTTAGAGAATATTGAATTAAAAAAAGAAACAGAAATTTGAGGTTGCTTTCATATGTTTGTCTTTATATAGAAAATAAAATTAATATATATATATATAGGATCAATTTTATGTTGATTCCATTGAAATTGAATTGAAATTTGATATTTTGTGTTTTTTTTTTAATGAAAGATTGTTAAAATGAAATCTTTTACGATGAAATTGATTAAGTTATTTTCAGAGAATAACTATTACTAAAATCAATAATTACTTGTATTAGCATAATTAAAGAAAAGTAATAAAGTTACCCAAAATTTAGTTGAAATTTCTTATAAACACAATATCCATGATCTTTCCTTATATTCATGATCTTTTCCTTCAAAGCTTTAAAACAAAGAAAT